>Ga0209261_10000011_pt1 | contig 48044 bp, 36 predicted proteins | sample DOMMetBare1Fresh_FD_187470 | JGI IMG/M metagenome (GOLD analysis project Ga0209261, IMG submission 187470) | Wetland sediment microbial communities from St. Louis River estuary, USA, under dissolved organic matter induced mercury methylation -... | ecosystem: Environmental > Aquatic >...
ACAGATTACGTAAATAAAAATCAGTTTTGGAGTGCACAGATTGAGCAGGTTTTTATTCAGGCCAACGGAGAATTACTTCTGGTGCCGCAGGTTGGCGATTGCCTGATTGAGTTTGGAACTCCGGAAGATTATGAAATAAAATTCAGGAATTTGAAAGCAGTTTACCAGGAGGGATTTAAAAATATTGGTTGGAACAGGTATAAGCTTATCAGTGTGAAATATCGGAACCAGGTTGTTTGTACAAAAAAGTAGGTTATGGACAAGAACGAGAACATTTTTGCAGCAGTTGACATTGGGTCTACAAAAATTGTAGCCCTTGCCGGGAAAAAGAACGAAGAAGGAAAAATCCAGATTATTGGTCTTGGGCACAGTGCCTCACGTGGCGTTAACCGGGGAGTGGTGGTAAATGTGGAAGAAACCTTTGCGGCAATCAGCGATGCGGTTGATCAGGCTGAACGGGAATGCGGCTCCGTCATCAACGATGTATTTGTCAATATTTCAGGACAGCATTTAATCACACTGACCTCGAAACAGCAAAAAATACTGGGTAACGACAAGGTCACCGAAAGCGAGGTTGTTCAAATGATGGAACAGGCCAAAAGGGTCCCGCTTGAGGAAGGAATGTTCATTTATCACATCAATCACGAATCATATACCATTGATGACGAACCTGTGCCCAACGGAGTGGTAGGAGCTGTAGGTAAGAAAATGGAAGGAACCTATAAAATACATGTAGCTCCCGATTCGTATCAGCGAAATATTGCCAAGTGCTTTGAAGGCGGGGCGATACAGGTTCGTAAAGCGATTCTTGATCCGATAGCTTCTTCAGAAGTTGTACTGCTGGAAGAAGAAAAGGAAGCTGGGGTTGCGCTTGTTGACATTGGTGGAGGAACAACCAAAATCTCTATTTTTTATGATGGAGTTCTATGCTTCACTTCCATGGTTCCGTTTGGAGGAAATGTCATTACCAAAGATATCAGGGAAGGTTGTTCAATAACTGCCAAAGATGCAGAATCAATGAAACTGCAGTTTGGTCAGGCTATTGCTGATTTTGCACCTGAAAACAAGGTGGTTACCATTCAGCGAAATGGTTGGGAACCCAAGCAAATGTCGTTTAAAAGTCTGGCCCACATCATACAGGCCCGCATGGAAGAAATTGTGGTTCATTTTTTCTACCAGATCCGCAAATCGGGTTATGCCGATAAACTGGGCGCCGGAATTGTAATTACCGGAGGCACCTCTTTATTGCCCAATCTGTCGCAACTGATCAAATTTCACACCGGATTCGATGTTCGGATCGGGAAACCCAACCTGAATAATTTTGTCCCCCGGAAAGAAGTTTATGATCCGCGTTTCTCAACGGTATTGGGCTTGCTGCATCTGGCAGCCGCTGAAGGAAGCCAGTTGAAGGGGAAAAAGAGACAAAAGAAGAGCACAGAGCCAACTGGTCCTGGAATTATTTCAAAGGTTCAAACCAAAATTGTACAAACAGTAATCAGTTTTTTTGATGAAAATACAGCCGATTCAGATATGTCGGAACCGGAAAAGTTTAATTAGCCGGACCTGTTTTAATTATTCTATGTTCATTGTTTAAAAAGAAGATATTAATTCAATAATTAATCGTTGCTGCCTTATGATCGATGAAATTCTAAACTTCGGATTTGAACACCCGGATTCTTCCATTATCAAGGTTATTGGTGTGGGCGGAGGAGGGTGCAATGCTGTCAAAAACATGTTTGAGGAAGGCATTGAAGGTGTAAACTTTATGGTTTGTAATACCGACGCACAGGCAATGCAGAACAACCCGGTACCTACCCGGATTCAGTTGGGCGTTACGCTTACTGAAGGCCGTGGCGCCGGAAACATGCCCGAACAGGGAGAACAGGCCGCTATTGAAAATCTGGACGATATTCGTTCCGTGCTTGAAGGTACTACTAAAATGGTGTTTATCACAGCTGGTATGGGTGGCGGAACCGGAACCGGTGCTGCTCCGGTCATAGCCAGGCTGGCGCGCGAACTCGATATTTTAACCATCGCAGTGGTGACACTTCCGTCACAATCTGAAGGTAAACGAAGATTTGAACAGGCTCTGGATGGGGTGGAGAAACTGAAAGAGCATGTTGACAGTATGCTCGTTATCAGCAACGAAAAACTGCATAAAATTTATGGAAATCTTCCGGCATCCAAGGCATTTAAAAAGGCTGACAACATAATCACCACAGCAGTAAAAGGTGTAGCCGAAATTATTACCCTTCATGGAAATATAAACATCGACTTTGCCGACGTTAGCACTGTGATGGCCGGAAGCAAGGTTTTCATCATGGGAACCGGTTATGCCGATGGTCCTGACCGGGCCATGAAAGCCGTTTCACTGGCACTTGAATCACCGTTACTCGACAGTAGCAGCATTCACGGCACTAAAGACATTTTGCTGAATATTATTTCCGGAACAGAGGAAATAACCATGGGTGAAATTGGCGAGATCATCGATTTCCTTCAGGAAGAAGCCGGACAGGATGCCACGATCATCTGGGGAAATGGCTGTGATCCGAAATTGGGCAACCAGATTAGCGTTACCATTATTGCAACCGGTTTTGATGTCAATCCAAACCGCTTGTTCCAGAAGCCGGCCGAAGTGGTCAATCTTGAATCAGGCAAAATGGATTTTGAAATTAACTTTTTCGATGACGAACCGATAAATTCGGAAGAATTGACAAGCGCTAAGCTGGAAGTTTCAAAAAGTGCTGTTCATGAAACGCATAAAAATCATTCCATTTTTCAATCGTCCGGATCAAAGAAAAAAGCTGAAAAGAAACCGGTTGTTAAACCAAAACCTGAAACCAATGTGGATAATTGGTTTCACAGGCAGTTTACAAAACTTTTTGATGATAACGATACAAGCTTGTCGGAACAGGTTGATGAGAACAATAACAATTGATTAATTACACGAAAAAAAATAGAATCATGTCAAACGAAATTATGAATTTTGATTTAACCGTAAATTCGGGTTCAATCATCAAAGTAATTGGTGTAGGTGGTGGAGGTGGTAATGCAGTAAATCACATGTATTATCAGGGAATACGCGATGTGGATTTTATGGTTTGCAATACCGATGCCCAGGCGTTAATCAACAGTCCGGTACCGTTCAAGGTACAACTGGGTTCTTCATTGACAGAAGGGCGCGGAGCTGGCAATAAACCGGAAACAGGTCGTGATTCAGCCATCGAAAACATTGAAGATGTAAAAAAAGTCCTGCGCAACAATACGAAGATGGTATTTATTACCGCCGGAATGGGTGGTGGTACCGGTACAGGTGCTGCACCGGTAATTGCTGCAGCTGCAAGAGAACTGGGCATCCTGACTGTTGGAATTGTAACGATCCCATTCCGCAACGAAGGTCGGCGACGCATTAAACAGGCCGTTGAAGGTATTGCTGCAATGGAATCGCATGTCGATTCTTTGCTGGTTATTAACAATGAACGAATCCGCGAAATGTATGGCGATTCAAAAATCTCGGATGCATTTGCCAAAGCCGACAACATTTTGACCACGGCGGCAAAGGGAATAGCCGAAATTATAACGGTTCCGGGTTATATAAACGTCGATTTTGCCGATGTGGAAACAGTGATGCGCAATAGTGGCGTGGCGCTGATGGGAACCGGAGTTGCTTCGGGTGTCAGCCGCGCTTTAATTGCCGTTGAACAGGCCTTGAATTCACCATTGCTCAACAACAACGACATCATGGGTGCAAGAAACATTCTTTTGAATATTACTTCAGGCATTGAAGAAATTACAATGGACGAGATTGGCGAAATTACCGATTACGTTCAGGAAAAAGCCGGAAATTCTGCCGACCTGATCTGGGGGAATGGTGTTGACGAAGCAATGGGTGATAAAATTTCGGTAACAATTATTGCTACCGGATTCAGCACAAGCAGCATTCCTGAAATGGTGATCAATCAAAATATGGAAAAAACATACCATACTTTGCACGATGATACTTCAAATAGTATGTCAATGCCCAAGACTGAACTGAAATCGACCATTGAAACCGAATTGTACGGATCAAAAACGGCTAAACAGAAAACTTTTGAGTTTGAAATTAATCCCACCGGGCACGATGAATTCGAAGAACTTTACGGAAGTAATCATTCAAAGAAAAGTGCAGCTGGTAGTATGGCCGAACCTGTTGATTTTACTGAAACTTCGGAAGAAACAGTGAATGAATTGGAGAATATTCCTGCCTATCGCAGGAAGAATTCGAATTTCTTTGGCTTTAAAAAAAAAGTAGATGAGAAATTTTCCCGCTTTTCCATTTCACCGGATGAAAATAATAATGTAATTTTGAGGGATAATAATTCATATTTGCACGATAACGTTGATTAATTTGAAAAAAATGAGTTTATTTGAACAAATTAGTAATGACATATTGATTGCGATGAAAGCCCGGGAGAAAGAAAAGCTCGAAGCTTTGCGCGGAATTAAAAAAGTCATGATCGAAGCTAAATCAGCAACGGGTGCAACAGGTGAATTAAGTGATCAGGATTGCCTGAAAATAATTCAGAAATTGGCCAAACAGGGAGCAGATTCGGCAACAATTTACAAAGAGCAGGGCCGGAATGATCTTTATGAACAGGAAATATTTCAGGTTAAAATATTTGAATCTTACCTGCCTGTTAAAATGTCGGATGGCGAATTAACCGAAGCAATTCAATCGGTAATTGCTGAAGTTGGAGCTACCAGCATCAAAGAAATGGGAAAAGTAATGGGAATAGCTTCCAAAAAGCTGGCAGGTCTGGCCGACGGGAAGGATATTTCGGATAAAGTGAAAGCGTTGTTAAGCTAAAGATAGAATGTCGGGACTTGAAATCTCAAGTTTTGTGCATTTGGGGTGGAAAAAGGAAAGCGGGCAGAGGCCCGCTTTCTATTTTTATAAACACCTGTAATTTCTCTTTTCATAATGAATGTGTATCAAGCAGGAATGTTGTGGAGTCAGATGAAAGTTAGTTTTTTGAAGGTAAATAGTATGACTTCATATTCCTATTGGAAAGAAAAAGAAAATCTATTTGTATTCATTTCTTTTTGTCCTCAAGCCGGACTGGCTCTTCCTTTTCCAATCGATGAAAAGGAAGCAAAAATCTTGTCAAAACGAACCCTCGGCCGGGCGTTTTGACGACCCTCGCACCTGCTTGGAACAATGCAGAAGCGAACTAAAAGGAAAATTTACCGCATTGCAATGCCTTGAACCGCCTAAGGAGAAAAAGCGTTAAAAAAACTGAAGACGTTGTTGTAAAGAAAATTTCCCTGTTTGACGACCAGCTGGAGGAGTTTGGAAATTTTTAGCCAAACGGATTCGGTTTTTAGCTTTTATCCTTCAGCGGCGGCGGCCCGATACATCGGTCTGGTTACTTTTTCCAGCTGTTGGGAAAAAGTAACAGCCCATCCGGCTGGAGGACAGGGTTGAAAAGGTAAGACATATATTTCTTAAATCAGAAATTAAATTCCCCAGCAGGAATCTGCGTTGATCCTATTTGCTCCACAACTTTCCCGCTTCATAAATGAATTGCATTACATACCAGCTCAGCACCAGTTAGGATCGCGATTCTGCCTTAAAAAAACATGATTATGCTATTTGATAAATGGACTACTGGCGAAATTTGAACACCCAAACAGATTTTGCTTATATTTGGTCTTGTTTTGACTTGTTAACTTTAAGCATGGCCAATGGATAAAGTAATGAAAGTGGGGAAGGAGCCCATTGTATTGAAGGAAGTACTTTCAAAAAAGGAGTTAAAAAAGTTTATTCATCTGCCTGCAGCAATTCATCAAAACCATTCCAACTGGGTTCCTCCTATTTACATGGACGAGTGGGAATTTTTCAATCCAAAAAAAAACAAATCATTCCAATCATGCGATACAATTTTGTTACTGGCTTATCGTAACGGTAATGTGGTTGGGCGTATTATGGGCATCATTCATCATAAATACAATCAGGAGCATCAGGAAAAGAGTGCCCGCTTTGCTTTTTTTGAAACCTGGAACGATGAACTTGTTGCCAAAGAATTAATTACCGCTATTGAAAATTGGGCAGTTGGAAAAGGTATGAACAAAGTGGTTGGTCCGCTTGCATTTTCAGACAAGGATCCGCAGGGATTTCTGATTGAAGGATTTGATCAGCCGGCTGTAATTGCATCCAACTGTAATTTCCCTTATCAGGTTGAACTACTCGAAATGAATTCCTATTCCAAGGAAGTTGATCTGGTCGTTTATCAAATAAAAATTCCTAATCCACTTCCTGATTTTTATCTGCGGATTCAGGAAAGAGCCATTCGGATGAATCCAACTCTGCGGGTTCTGGAATTTACTTCGAGACGAAAAGTAAAACCCTATATTCATCCGGTGCTCCGGCTTCTTAACCGGACCTTTGTCGAAATCTTTGGTTTTATTCCTTTCACCGAAGCCGAAATGGATGATTTTGCAAACCGCTATCTTTTCCTGATAAATCCTAATTTTATTAAGGTTGTGGTCACGGAAAAAAACGAAGTGGTAGCTTTTGTCATAGGCATGTCTCACATTGGCGAAGGAATTCAAAAATCAAAAGGCTACTTGTTCCCGTTCGGTATTTTTCAGATTTTTGCTTCTGCCCGAAAAACCAATCAGATGAATTTATTGCTTGGTGGCATCGATCCGGCATTTCGTGGCAAAGGTCTCGATGTTATGATGGGCGTAAAAATGATGGAATCGGCGACAGCCCAGGGAAAAACGCTCATCGATTCGCACCTTGAACTGGAATACAACAAGAATGTGCGTGCTGAAATGGAAAAAATGGGAGGCGTAGTTTACAAACGATTCCGTGTGTTCGGGAAAGAACTTTAAAAGTCACAGTTTCCAGTCTCAGTATTCAAAACTTTCTTCTAATTCGATTTCGGAAACTGATCACTGCGACTGAACACTTTTTTCTTATTCCTTATTTCTTTTTTCTAATAGTATATTCGATAATGGTCATTTATTATACTTCCCTCAGAAATGTTAATTTTGCGATTCAATCCCAGTATTTCATACTGAATTAGCGAAACTCAAAGTGGCAGATATTATTCAATTACTTCCGGATTCGGTGTCCAATCAGATTGCAGCCGGCGAGGTCATTCAACGACCTGCCTCGGTGGTGAAGGAACTGGTTGAAAATGCCATTGACGCCGGTGCCGATCAGATCAAAGTCAACATAAAAGACGCCGGACGAACCTTAATCCAGATTATTGACAATGGCTGTGGAATGTCAGACACCGATGCCCGGATGGCTTTTGAACGACATGCCACCTCCAAAATAAAATCGGCCGACGACATTTTTGCCATTCGCACCATGGGTTTCAGGGGTGAAGCCCTGGCATCAATTGCAGCCATTGCAGAAGTAGAACTTCGGACTAAGGAACATGATCAGGATTTAGGCACTTTTATTCATATTTCCGGATCTAAAATCATTACCCAGGAACCAGTTCGTTGCGACAACGGTACCAATTTCCAGATTAAAAATCTCTTTTTTAATGTGCCAGCCCGGCGAAAATTTCTGAAGTCGAATCCGGCTGAATTGAAGCACATTATTAACGAAATACAACGCATCGCTTTGGCCAATCCGGAGGTTGCCATATCGCTGCATCACAACGGATCAGCAATTTATGAACTGGCCGGAAGCAATAAACGGGTCAGGATTGTCTCGCTATTTGGAAAAGGGATCAACCAAAATCTGATTCCTCTGGATACTGAAACTTCTGTAGTTAAAATCACCGGATTTATTGGTCAGCCAAAGTATGCCCGTAAAACGTTCGGGGAGCAATTCTTTTTTGTGAACAAAAGGTACATGAAACATCCGTTTTTTCATAAATCTATTATGCAGTGCTATGAAAAAATTCTGCCTCCCGATTCCATTCCTTCGTATTTCATTTATTTTGATCTCAATCCGGCCGATATTGATGTGAATATTCATCCTACAAAAACAGAGATTAAGTTCGAAAATGAATCGGCCATCTGGCAAATTCTTCAGGCTTCGGTTCGTGAAGCCCTCGGGAAGTTCAATATTGTTCCTTCCATAGATTTTGATCAAGCCGGAAGTGTTGAAATCCCCATGCCGTTGCACGATTTTAGCGAAGTAAGTATACCTGAAATCCGGATCAATCCGGAATATAATCCGTTTGATACACCAAAAAGTCATACTGGAACAGGCACCAGTTTTTCGTCCAGATCAACTGAACGACCGAATGTGACCAACTGGCAATCGCTGTACAAAGGACTTGAAGCGGAGACTCCGGTGAAGTCAGGATTGTCTGACGATGAACCTGTTCAATTCCGGATTGAAGAACAGCAAACGGCAAAAAACTCGATACAATTCAAGAATAAATACATCCTGACTCCGGTAAAATCGGGATTAATGGTTATTGATCAGAAACGGGCTCATGAGCGTATCTTGTACGAACGGTTGATGCAGGTACTTGAAAATAATGAAGTAGCCAGTCAGCAGCAGCTTTTTCCGGAAACCATTGAACTGAATGCTTCGGACGCTGTTTTACTTAGCAACATATTGCCCGATTTGAGAGCTTTGGGCTTCGATATTCGTGATTTTGGTAAAAACAGCTTCATTATAAACGGTACACCGGGAGTTCTGAATACCACCTCGCCGATCGAAATTATTGAGAGTTTGCTGGAAGAATATAAAAATTCGCCAGTCAACCTTCAGGAGAAGGCCCGTGAAACTGTAGCTATTTCGCTGGCACAGGCATCGGCAATACCTTATGGACAAACCCTAAAGCCCGGTGAAATCAGTGAACTGATTGATAATCTTTTTGCCTGCCAGACTCCCAATTTTTCGCCCAAGGGAAAAAAGGTTCTCTCGATTATGCCACTGGAAGATTTCGAGAAATTGTTGAAGTGACATTTTGGCCGAAAAGCTGAAACTAAACAGAAAATTACTACTTTGGTAAACGAAGTTGCAGATTTCTTCAGCCAAATGGCCTTTTGGGTTTATGTTGGTGTGATTCTTGAATTCCGGTTCAGAACTTTTGAGCTTTAGTAAATAGAAACTATAAAAGAATAGTAATGAATAATTTCAGACCCAGTATAAATACTATACCTCCCGTAGTTAAAAACCTGATCATCATCAATGCCATCATGTTGCTGGCTACCTATGTCCTTCAAATGCGCGGCATCGACCTGACTAAACTCCTGGGTCTTCATTATTTCGCATCACCCGATTTCAGGCCATACCAGCTGGTCACCCACATGTTTATGCACGGTGGATTAATGCATCTGGTTTTTAATATGTTTGCGTTGTGGATGTTTGGTCGGGTACTCGAAAATGTTTGGGGACCGAAACGGTTTTTTATTTACTATTTTGCTACCGGACTTGGAGCAGCAGTTTTTTACAGCTTTGTTAATTTTGTCGAATTCCAATATATTGCATCGAGAATGGCTCCTGAAAATGTGCAGATGGTGATGGCGAACGGAGCTGAATTATTAAACAATGGTCAGAATTACACCGAACTTGCAGGCAAGTTAAATCTGTTATTAAATGTTCCCACCGTAGGTGCTTCAGGAGCAGTTTTTGGCATTTTGCTTGGTTTTGGAATGCTTTTTCCAAATACCGAACTGATGTTGTTGTTTCCACCAATTCCCATCAAGGCCAAATATTTTGTTTTGGGTTACGGGGCAATCGAACTCTTTAGCGGCATAGCAAATACGGGTGACAATGTCGCTCATTTTGCCCATCTGGGGGGAATGATTTTTGGCTTTATCCTGATTAAATACTGGAATAAAACAACCACGCATTTTTATTAATGAACCTTCTTGACGAAATAAAAGAATCATTCCGGGAAGGATCGGCTTTAACCAGGCTTATTTACATTAACCTGGGAGTTTTCCTTTTGGTCAGAATTGTGAATGTATTCTATTTCCTTTCAGGCAATACATTCACAATTCTCGACTGGCTTGCCCTTCCGGCAGATTTTGGAATGCTTGCCAGTCGGCCATGGACTTTGCTCACCTACATGTTTTTACACTTCGGATTTCTTCATATACTTTTCAACCTGCTGTGGCTGTATTGGATGGGACAAATATTTCTGGGATATTTTGATCAGGGAAAGTTGGTAGCCATTTATTTATTGGGGGGCATTTGTGGTGGTTTATTTTATGTTGCCGGATATAATTCATTTCCTGTTTTTTCTGAGATAGTGGTCGATTCAAGGCTTTTGGGAGCATCGGCATCTGTAATTGCGATTGTAACCGCGTTGGCTGTTCACGCGCCAAACCACACCTTGTATCTAATGTTTTTAGGTCCGGTGAAGATGAAATACATTGCTTTATTTTCGGTTCTGATGTATGTAATTGGAATATCATCGTCCAATGCAGGAGGAAATCTGGCCCACATTGGCGGCGCTTTTTGGGGTGTAATTTATATCCTTCAGCTTCGCCGTGGCGTTGATCTTGGCAAATGGCTTACCGGATTATTTTCAGGTGTCAAAAAAAGTTTCGCGCCAAAGCCAAAGGTTAAGATCACTTATCGCAAACCTGTTGATGATATTGAATACAACCGGATGAAAAATCAGGATAAAACCCGGATCAACAGCATTCTGGATAAAATCAGCAAATCGGGTTACGACTCATTATCCAAAGAAGAAAAGGAAATTTTATTCCGGATGGGCAAGGAATAAGCGACCCATTTTACGCCTGATTCTGATTACTTGCTTTGTTTCGATTTTACTTTTTTTGGCGAAAATACTCCGCGTGATTGTTTTACCGCTTCGTTAATGCTGGCATTCAATTCGAAGCCAATCAGTAAAATCATTGACAACAGGTACATTAAAAGGAGAATGACCAATAAGGTTCCGATTGATCCGTAAAGTTTATTGTACTGGCCAAAATTGTTGATGTAATAGGAAAAACCAATAAAGGTGATTATACACAAAACCGTAGAGAGTGTTCCCCCTGCAGAAATGAACCGCCATTTCGTTTTTTTTGCCGGAGCCAGGTAATATAAAAAAGAATTGGCCATAAAAAACAGGAAGAGAATGACAATCCACTTTCCAAAAGTAAGCATGTAGAAGGTGAAATGATCTTTCAGGTAACCACTTTCAACCATATAATTAATAAAGTGCTGGCCATAGGTAATCAGTGCAATGGCAATGGCAATCAGCACGGAAAGTATCGCTAAAAGCAACAGGGCGATCAATCGTTGTCCTAACCAGGTACGACGCTCAAAACTGTGCAGTGAGGCATCGAAAGCACTCATCATGGAGGCAAAACCACTGGTCGAAAAGATAAGTGCCATGAAGAATCCAAGTGAAAGCAGTCCTCCCCGCTGACGGGTTAAAATATCTTCAACAGTTTCTTTTATTGCCAGGAAAGTCGTTTCAGGCACCATATCCTGAATGAGCAGAAATAATTCATTCTGGAAATTATCGACAGGAATGTAAGGGATAAGTGTGAACAGAAAAATGATGGCGGGAAACAAAGCAACAAAGAAACTAAAGGCGATGGCCGAAGCCCTGGTCGATAAAGCCCCATCAACAATGCTTCGCCAAAAAAACACCATAACATCATAAATGGCCATTCCATCAAACCCGGGGAAAGTGATTTTTTTTGCTTTAACCAGAATTCTTTCCCAAAGCTGAAACAAACTTTTCAGAATCCGCCCATGCATCAGCCTTGTTTTTCTATTCTTAACTGGTGAATATAGGAATTGTTATTTTTATTCTTGAGTAGAAAATAGACTCTGAAGGTTCCGGTGTTCGTAACAAGGCTTCCGACCGCATAACGTGCTGCCTCGGGTCCGCCCTGATGTAAAATGCTGAACTGTTTTGGTTTGTTCGTTTTGAAAAACTCGGCTACAATCTGTTGTGCCTGCGATTTGCTGTAAACATCGTCGTGTGTTTGTACCACCAACTCCACATTTTCGTTGAAGAAACTGGCCAGAACTGCGTCATTCCCGTTTTGAATGCTGGTTACTATTTCGTCAGGAATCTGGGCAAAAGCAACTGTTGACACTATAAAAAAGCAAAAAAACAGGGATGTAAGTTTCAATTTTAATTTTCTCATTGTTCCAAAATTTGTACTAATTTCAATCAGCTTGATTCAATACCAAAAACTGTGCAAATTTTTATTTAAACAAATACCTTTGTAAAGGTAACAAAATTCGAACATTTGAAATATGAAAATTTGCCTCCTCGTTATTGGTAAAACGGATGAAACTTATCTGCAACAAGGAATTGAACTGTTTTTGAAACGGATACCTCATTATATCTCCTTCGAAATGAAAGTCATTCCTGATCTGAAAAATTCAAAAAACCTGAGTGAACAGCAGCAGAAGGAAAAGGAAGGAGAGCTGATCATTCAGCAGAAAGGTCCTTCGGATGAATTGTATTTGCTTGACGAACAAGGTCTTGAATTTTCGTCGGTTGAACTGGCCCGCTTTCTCGAAAAAAAAATGATCTCCGGAATGAAACGGCTGGTTGTTGTAATTGGCGGACCATACGGTTTTTCTGACGCTGTTTATGCACAGGCAACCGGCAAAATCAGTTTGTCAAAAATGACTTTCTCGCATCAAATGGTCAGGTTGATTTTTGTGGAACAATTATACCGGGCAATGACCATCCTGAAAGGAGAACCCTATCATCATCAATAATAAATAATACCGGTATTTTTCGACCCCAAACCGTAAAAAATGATTATTTTGTGACATGATGGATTTCCGAAAATATATATTTCCAATCCTTTCCGTCCTCTTTATTTTATTGGCGGTTATTCAGGAACATCAAACCCTGAACAAAAATCCTGAAATAAAGCAAATTCAGGATTTCAGGGGAGCATTGTTAACTCAGGAATCGAAACTTTCGGAGTATCTGGATGCCGCTGAAAAAAAAATTGCCGGTGGAATAACTTCAGAAAATTATTTTTCAGCCTTTTCAGATTACACCCATTTATTAACTGATGAAGGCTTTGGCTTTGTTATTTTCAGGGGCGAAAAGTTGGTTTACTGGTCAAGTAATCAATTTACATTCCCCAATATCCGAAACATTTTCCTTAGTCAGAATCGGTTACTGGTATTGCCAAACGGTATTTTTACTGCTCAAAAAAGAGTTATTGGTCAGCATGTTGTGGTTGGGCTTATTCATATAAAATACGACTATTCATATGAGAACCAGTTTCTTGTCAATTCTTATGTGCCTCCGTTCCGGCTTCCGGCCGATTATAAAATTGTATCGGCTAAGAATAAAAATATGCCTGAGATACACGATGGTGCCGACCAGTATTTATTTTCAATCATACCATCCGGAACAAAATTTGCCAAAGAATCGCAGCTTTATTTTCCGGCATTGTTGTATTTGCTGGGTTTAGTTTTTCTTTTGCTTTCCATTTATCATCTGAACGGTTATTTCAGGAAACAAAATTTCATATTGAAAATGGCATTGCTGATGCTGTTTCTTTTCGGACTCTATTGGATTCACATTCTGCTTGGAATTCCTGAAACCCTGAACTATTTTGGAATTTTCAGTGCCCGGTATTATGCAGGTTCAAGCTTAATTCCATCACTTGGAGATTTCTTCCTGATTTCCGTTCTGACATTTTTCTGGAGTCTGGTATTTATACGTGAGTACGTTCCTGCCGATCGGATAAACCGGAAAATGGTGATTCCGTCCTTTATTTTGGTGGGTGGTTTATACCAGGTCGTCGGATTCCTGATTGTAAATCTGATCAGGAACAGCAGTATTACTTTCAAACTCATCCGGATTACCGACATCGACCAAAACAGTATTAGCAGTTATCTGGCGATTGCCTTGCTGTTTTTTTCTGTTTTTCTGATTCATCTGAAAATTATTGAACATGCCAAATACCTGGTCAGGAAGAATGGATATCTGAAATTTAATCTGGTATTGCTTTTCATTTTGCTTGTTGTCTGCATTTTCATTCCATCAGAAGTCATGTTCCTTCTGATCCTCTTTATCGCGGTAAATGTGCTTCAGAGCCAGATCAGGAATATGCAGATTACACTTTATTCTCTTTCTTATTCCATTTTATTTATTTCTCTTTTTTCGGTGTTCAGCCTGTTGCTGGTATACCAAACCGTCAGAGAGCGCGATTTGGAAGTGCAAAAATTACTGGCCATTAACCTGAGTTCCGAGCAGGATCCGATTGCCGAGGTTCTGCTGGCCAAAATGCACAACCAGTTTATTTCCGATTCAATCGTTCCAACATTATTATCACCGCCCTATATCGATCTTGAAAATTATCTGATCAGAACCTATTTCAGCGGATATTTCAGAAAATATGATATCCAGATCACTCCTTGTTCGGGTACCGACAGTTTAATTATCAAGCCAGAAAATATTTCTGAACCTTGTTTTCCATACTTTGAACAGATGATTGAAAAGTCAGGAATTATTGTTCCGGGAAGTAGTTTTTATTTCATGAACGACATGAATGGAAGAGTTTCGTATTTCGGCAGAATAAATTACCCGACTGTTAACCACACTTCCAGTATTTCGGTTTTTGTTGAATTAACCTCGAAGATTATTTCGGAGGGAATCGGGTTTCCTGAATTGCTGATGGACCGTTCGCTCGTAAAACCTTTTCTGTACAAATACCTTTCGTACGCCAAATATTTTGACGGAAAGCTTGTCAATCAATCAGGCGATTATACTTACAATAACTATTTGGAAGGATTTAAAACCGATGAACTAAATTCGGAATTTACGCTGCGAAAAGAGAACCGGTATAATCATCTGATCTATCATTTTGGCGATAAAAGCGATATTATTGTCAGTAACAGAAGACTTAGTTTCTCTGATTACCTCATTTCCTTTCCCTATATTTTTGTGTTTTATTTTGTATTCGCTTTAGCCATATCCATTGCTGGCAACGAGAAGTTCCGAAAACTTATTATTCCGAAAGATCTTCGGTTTAAAATACAGGTGTCTATTATTTCGATTGTACTTGTCTCACTTTTGTTTGTTGCCACCGGAACCATTTACTACAACATTCAGGAGTATCGGAACCGCCACCAGTCCGATCTTCAGGAAAAGTTAAAATCCATTTCTGAAGAAATAAAAAACAGGCTGGTAACTGAGAATTCCATTTCGCCTGAATTGCAGCAATGGCTTTTCAGGGAACTCTATAAATTGTCGAACATTTTCAGAACCGACATCAATATTTACGATTTGAACGGCGAACTTTTATCTACTTCCCGTCCCGAGATTTTTGCCAAAGGGGTCATATCGGAACAAATGAATGCAGAAGCTTATTATGAATTGTCGGAACATTACCGGCTTAATTATATTCAGCCCGAAAAAATCGGAAGTCTGTTGTATCTCTCGGCGTACGAGCCTATCATAAATAATAACGGCGAATATTTAGGCTACTTAAACCTGCCGTATTTTACCCGTGAAGATGATTTGAAACAAAGCATTTCCACGTTCATTGTAGCGTTCATTAATCTTTACCTGATCCTTTTCCTGGCCAGTGTTATTGTGGCCCTGGTCCTCTCGGATAAGATTACTCAGCCGCTGAGTCTGATCCGGCAGAAGTTACGGGGCATTCAGTTGGGCAAAAAAAATGAGCAAATTAATTATCAGGCTGAAGATGAAATTGGTGCACTGATCCGTGAATACAACCATAAAGTGGATGAACTGGCTGAAAGTGTGGAAATGCTTGCCAAGTCAGAGCGGGAATCGGCCTGGAGGGAAATGGCCAAACAAATTGCTCACGAGATTAAGAATCCACTGACTCCGATGAAGCTGAATATACAGTATTTACAAAGGGCCAAAGAAGAAGGGAAAGAGCATTACGACGATTTCTTTGAGAGGGTAACCAAAAATCTGATTGAGCAAATTGATACACTTTCGGGAATTGCTACCGAGTTTTCGAATTTCGCGCAAATTCCAAAAGCCAGAAATGAGGTTTTTAACTTGATTGAAGTGCTTCAAAACGTATGCGCCTTATTCGAACCCAATCAAAATCTGCACTTTTCGCTCGAAACCGGTACACTTACCGAATTACGTGTATTTGCCGATAAAGAACAATTCTCAAGAGCATTCCTGAACCTGATCAAAAATGGAATTCAGGCCATACCTCCCGATCAGATTGGTGAAATGAGGATTACTGTAAAATCAGACAAATCAGTAGTTTTAATTACCATTAGCGACAACGGAATGGGAATTAGTCAGGAGGCACAGGATAACATGTTTCAGCCAAATTTCACGACCAAAACAAGTGGAATGGGGCTTGGCTTATCCATTGTAAAAAGTATTGTTGATAATTTTGGTGGAAAAATATGGTATACCTCCGAACCCGGAATAGGAACTACCTTTTACATTGAAATGGCTGTGTATCAAAATGGGAACAATCAAAATTCATAAATTATGGAATATCGGAAATTAGGTCAGTCAGACCTTGAACTTTCAGTAGTCACCTTTGGTGCATGGGCTGCCGGAGGCTGGATGTGGGGTGGAACCGAACGCTCGGATGCTGTAAAAGCAATACGTGCCGGTTTAGAGTGCGGAATGACATCTATCGATACTGCGCCTGCTTATGGTCAGGGATTAAGCGAGGAAATTGTTGGTGAAGCCATTAAAGGAATACCTCGTGATCAGGTGCAGATTTTAACCAAATTCGGACTGAGCTGGGAAGGAACCCAGGGACAACACTTTTTCAGCAGCAGAAACAATGAGGGTAAACCTCTTGAAATTTACCGGTACTCCGGAAAGGAAAGCATCATCAGGGAATGCGAAACCAGCTTGCGATTACTGGGAACCGATTATATTGATCTTTACCAGATACATTGGGCTGACCCAACCACTCCGATTCAGGAAACAATGGAAGCCGTTTCGCAATTGATTAAACAGGGAAAGGTGAGATATGCCGGTGTTTGCAATTATGATGTGAGCCAAATGATGGAAGCGGCAAAATACATTGATTTGGTCTCCAACCAGGTTCCGTACAGCATGGTCAGAAGAGACATCGAACAGGATTTGGTTCCGTATCTGATCGGGAAAAAGCAATCAGTTTTGGCCTACAGCCCCCTGCAACGTGGTTTGCTTTCAGGAAAAATAAAACCTGACCAAAAGTTTTCAGAAGGTGATACCCGCGCTGATTTATTGCACTATTCGGCTAAAAACATTCAGTTAGTCAACGATTTTCTTTCAAAATTAAAACCTTTGGCTGATGAAAAGGAAGCCACCATTAGCCAGCTAGTAATTCGGTGGACTATTGAACAATCCGGAATTACCATCGCACTGGTTGGTGCACGGAATGCCGTTCAGGCCATGGAAAACGCCAAAGCCGTACAGGTAAAATTAAGTTCGGATGAAATAAATTTCATTAATACCGAACTTGAAAAACTAATACTGGAATTGTAGAGCCGTGCAGGAGTAAGAATCCAAAGAGCAGGATTTATGCATTTACTTAAAATCCTTCTTGCCAGATTCAGGGGAAAACTGCGGTTTTCAGATTTGATACTTATTTGGTACCGCCCCTGATTTACCGGCAAAATAATCGTGCTGGTCGATAATAGAAAATTTTATTGACTGCATTCAATAAATTTGTTTCACATTTTTAAATAAAACGACTCAACAAAAATTTAATCCATGCAATCACACGAAATTGACTACAAAATTATTGGGGACGATATTCAGTTGGTAGAAATTGAACTCGATCCGGGTGAAACCGTAATTGCTGAAGCAGGCGCCATGTTGTACATGGAAGACGGAATAAGTTTCGAAACGAAAATGGGGGATGGATCAAATCCCCGCGCTGGTTTGTTCGATAAACTGCTTGCAGCCGGGTCTCGGGTATTAACCGGAGAATCGCTTTTCATTACTCATTTTACCAATCAGGGATGGGGAAAAAAGAAGGTTGCCTTCGCCGCCCCATATCCGGGTACAATAATTCCGATTAGTTTACCCAATCATGGCGGTAGCCTGGTGGTCCAAAAAGATGCGTTTCTATGTGCTGCATTAGGTACAAAATTGTCCATGCGCTTTAACCGAAAAATCGGGGCAGGTTTTTTTGGAGGTGAAGGTTTTATTTTGCAGAATTTGCAGGGTGACGGAAAAGTATTTATTCACGCCGGTGGAACGGTGATCGAACGTCAGCTCAACAACGAAGTACTTCGTGTTGATACAGGTTGCGTGGTAGGATTCGAAGAGTCGATTGACTTTGATATACAACAGGCTGGCGGACTTCGATCCATGGTGTTTGGCGGCGAAGGATTATTCCTGGCTACACTTCGCGGTACCGGTAAAGTTTGGTTACAATCGATGCCAATCCGGAAACTGGTCGCTCAGCTTAGTTCGTTTGGACCAAACCGTGGCAAGGAATCCAGCGGTGGGTTACTGAATAATATTTTCGAATAGATATTCGAACCTGACAGGATTTTATCCAGTTTCAAAATATTCTTTAAAGAAAATATCCGTATTTATGCGGATATTTTCTTTAAAGAAAGGCTCTACTTTTGCCACATGAAAAATCAGTCCGGAATTTTTAATGCATTTAAAGTCAGTCTTCTTCTGACCGGACTGTTATTTATGGTTTCCTGTAGAACGTATCAATACGGTTACTGGGGTAAATTGTCCGGATCGGTTTATGTGCCGTCTATCGAAAAAGACGAGGCGAATAAGTTGTTTCAGGCAATGTCGGTGAAAAAGCAAATCCTTAATGCCGAAACTTTCCGGCTTTCAGATGAAATTAGGCACAGTGTTTTAAAGGAAAGCCCCATTTCAATGTTTACCTTCAATACTTTATTTAAAAATCTGAACGAGCAATATAAAGTTGATTCTGTTTATCACCGGATACTGCAACAATAGCCTGAGGAAGAATTCCGGTTTCAAAGCAAACAAGCTCTTCTCGAATCAGCACTGAATTACAAAAAGGCCTTCCAGAAAAACCAGTTTTTACGTCGAACAATAAATCGAGGTGATCTGGCACATGGCATTCCGGCGAATACGCTTAGTCAGACACAACAGTTTTTGTGGTCGGATAAATACAACCGGCATTACCTGATTGCAAATGAAAAAGATAAAAAAGCCACCCATACCATTGCCGGGTTCCTTTTGTCGAAAAGTGCCGATAATCTGGATTCTTACCGATACAAAACCGTATATTTTCTAAGCAAGATTTTTGGTCAGTTTACGGGGCAGTTTCACGGGAAAATTGATAAAAAAACCAATTCCATGCTTTTGAGGTCTCATTTACAGGAATATGACATTGTTCTTCAGAAATCGCTCACCCACCTGACTGAAAAATTCATTCCGGGATACTTTGGCCATGTTGGCGTGTATTTGGGAAACGACCTGATGATTGAAACACCGCGCACCGGAGTTCGGATTTGTTCGACCGAAGAATTTTCGAATGGCGAAATTTACCTGATCGTTCGACCTGTCAACCTGAGCGAAAGCCAAAAGCAAAAGATCAAAACCTCACTGAATAGCCAGATGGGGAAAAAGTACGATTTCAATTTTGATTCACAATCTCCCGACCGCATTGTGTGTTCCGATCTGGTTTGCCTCGCATACGATTATATCGACTGGCAGTCGAAAAAGCGTGCTGGCCATTACATAACTTCGCCTGATGATTTAGTCCGATCCTTGCTTGACAGACCCGATTTTTCGTTTGAAATGTATATCAATCTGGGGCAGTTTATCAGCAAACCCGACTCTGCGTTTATTCAGGAATTACTGAAAAAGAAATAGCAAGAATTATTAACCAATTAGTGTTCTACTTTTCCCTTTAGAAAAAATGCCCGAAACAAATTGTTCCGGGCAGATCAAAAATGTATTGTATCTCTGTTTACAATTTATAAAACTCTTCCCAGCCTTTGCGTGGTGGCGCGCCAACCAGCATTTGGTTAGCCAGTTTGTTGTTTGTAATTTTTTTCTTTTCACGGTCGAAAACAATTTTGGTATTCAGTTGCTGAGCCAATACGCCCAGATTGAAAACCTGGCTCAATGGACCGGCAATTTCGAACGGAGAACGGGCTTTCTCTTCACCTTTACATGCTTTCAGGAAATTGGCATAATGGTTCGACGGACTCTTTGGCACTTCAGGTAATTTCGATTCCATTTCTTTTGCCTTTTCACCAGGAATAATCGACAAGGTAGTTCCATGCGATCCTCCTTTGAATGTCAAATCTTTTCCATAAATCTCCTTGCCCGGATTCAGCTTGGCAGGTTGAACTTTTCCTACACTGGTTGGCGGGATGTTCGGGTCAAGTTCAGAAGTTCCAAAACCTTCAGGAACCTGAGGAATATTATTTACTCCGTCGTACCACATAATTTCGCAGGCTGGCATATTCTCCCTCTTCGGAAATTTGAACGAAAGTGTTGACGACATCGGAAAAAAGAACGGATTATGTCCATCGAGTTTCACCGGATCAACTTCGTAAGGTAATCCGAGATTCAGGAATTGGTGAGCCGTATCAATGATATGCGCACCCCAGTCGCCCAAAGCGCCCATCCCAAAGTCGTACCAGCAGCGCCATTGTCCGTTAATAAAGTCTTTATTGTAGTCGTGCATTTTAACAGCCGAATGCCAGGTGTCCCAGTCCAAAGTTTCAGGAATTGGCTGTGCATCGGGGAATTTTGTCATTTTGGTATCCCAGCCGTGCCAGCGACGGGCCGAATTCATGTGCGCGGTAATCGCGGTCACATCTTTAATAATTCCGGCTTCTGTCCAGGCTTTAAACTGAAAATAGTTTCCTTCAGAATGGCCCTGATTTCCCATTTGAGTCACCACTTTGTATTTGTCGGCAGCTTTCATCATCAACTCCACTTCATTGAAAGTGCGTCCCATTGGCTTTTCAACATAGACGGCTTTACCCAACGACATTGCCAGCATACTGATCGGGAAATGTGAATGATCGGGCACTCCAACCAGAACGGCATCGATTTGACTGGCCATTTTATCAAACATTTTCCTGAAATCCTGGAAACGCGGAACATCCGGAAATTTTTCGAGCACCTTTTTAGTATGCGGAGCGCCCATATCGGTGTCGCAAAGCGCTACGATGTTGCAGAAACCTGTGTTGTATAAGGAAAAAACATCAGAACCACCCTGGTTCCCGATACCGCAACAGGCCAGGTTAATGCGTTCGCCAGCTCCTGCGAGTCCGGAAGCCGGGGCATCAATTCCCGACATTGCTTTGGTGAGAATAGTAGGAAATACCATCAGGGAGGAGATGGCTGCGGCTTGTTTTAAGAACAACCTTCGGGAAGCTTCGTTTGGTTTAGTCATGGATGTATGATTTAATGTTAGGTTTTTATTTCTGTTCATCAAAGATGAAAAAAGTAAAGGAATATCAGAAGATAAATGAATGAATAAAGGAGGAAGGATTGTTAAAAATTTGAAAGGGACCTTTCCGACAGAACCACTTTTGCCAGATAAGCCCCTTTCTTTTCCATTGATATTGGATTTATTTTTATTTCTTCAGCGGAATTCGCAATACACTTAGCGAATGACCTTCTAAAATTACAACTATTTTTTTACCTGCAATTTGCTGGTTCTGTAAAGATGGTGCAATATTTTCGGATTTGCCAACCTCATTAAATACATTCAGGTCAGAACTAGTAAGAATCTGTTTTGTGAAAACATTGGATGCCGGCTTTCGACCAATAATCGACAAATTTATGCTTGTGGGCCTTTTCGCTACATTAACCAGTTTTACTATTAATTCAGAAGTATTTTTATCAAAGCTGCTGCTTGCAAATAAACTATCCTGGCCTGATAGTGGCTTCCCGTCAACCAATGCTGAAACAACATCGGTGCCGGCATTGGTTGAAAATAATTTCTGCACGTAATAATTAGGTGTTGCAACGGAATGCAAATTATCGAACCAGATCAGATCGGGACGCCACTGCCAGGCATTCACATTGCCAAATAGCGGGGCGTACGATGCCATTTGTACTACATCGGCATTTCGTTCAAGCCCGGTCATTAAAGCTGCTTCAGCTAAAGCGCTTTTCCAGGTATTACGCGATTCCGGGTCTTTTCCTTCTTTGTCGTGGGCAGCATATTCGCCTGCAAATACTTTTGGACCTTTCCGGTCGTAGGTATCATAGCGACTGGCATTTTTCAAAAACCAATCAGGACTGCGGTAATAATGTTCATCCACTATCGGAACATTCAATTCGCGCATTTGTGTCCAGAGGTAATCAAAATCCTTTCCGTCAGGGAAAGGACCTGAACCGCCCACAAAAGCAATTTCAGGATGTTTTTCTTTTAAAACCTTGAGGAAGATTTTTAAGCGATCGACATATTGTGTTCCCCATTGTTCATTTCCAACACCCACCATTTTCAGGTTAAAAGAGGCCGGATGCCCCATATCAGAACGTAATTTCCCCCATTTGGTAGTGGTTGCGCCATTGGCAAATTCAATCAGGTCGAGTATATCCTGAATATACGGATCGAGTTTATCAAGCGGAACCAATTCGGAAGTATTGAATTCGCAGGCCATCCCACAATTCAAAATGGGCAAGGGTGAGGCACCAAGATCTTCGGATAACAGGAAATATTCATAAAAACCCAATCCATAAGACTGGAAATAATCCGGGGCGTTTTTATGCGGAAATTCGGTGTTCCATCGATTGATAATCAGTTTGCGCTCATCAATGTTGCCAACAGTCTTTTTCCACTGATAGCGGGTTTCGAGTTCGTGTCCTTCAACAATACAACCTCCCGGGAAGCGTAAAAATCCGGGTTTCAAATCGGCAAGTTTCTGAACCAGGTCGGCGCGAAGTCCATTCTTTCTGTTCTTCCAGGTGTGTTCAGGGAACAGTGAAACCATGTCGATTTCGAGAACGCCTTTTCCTGAAAGTGTGATTTTCAATTTAGCATTGGGATGAGTGGCCGAACAGGTAAACTTGGTTTCGTGTTTTTTCCACTCTCCGGAAAAGTTTTTCACTTCAGTGTTGCCGAATATCGCTCCGGTTGAATCGATCAATTCAATTTTAAGAGCTGAAGTGCCTTGTGCTTGTTTGGCAAGTATTGAAAAGAGGTAATTTTCACCAGCCACGACTCCCATTCCGCGAAAACCTTCGTTGACTAATCCAAGTTCTTTTCCCTGTAACGATTCAAGTCGTAGAAATCTAGGATTATTTTCATTCTGACTGTTGATAATCTGGAATTGACCGGCATATTCTTCTCCGGATTTTTTCCAGCCCATCAAGGGTTTGTAAAACTCGAACGAACGGTTTTTAATCAGTTCGGCATAAATCCCCCCATCGGCAGCAAAATTGATGTCTTCAAAAAACAAACCCCACATAGTTGATTGAATCGGGGCGATCGGTTCTGCAGCGTTCAAAACCAGGGTTTTTGTCTGGGCTATTATTTGGGAGGATGCTATAATCAGGATGTTGATCAGTAAAACGGTGAGTTTTATTTTCATAGAAAGGTTCGATTTACGGTTAACTTTCAAATGCAAATATAACCGTACTAATGACACTTAAAACATATTTTTAATCTCTGACAAAAATTAATTCCAGATTTCTTTCAGGTGATGTTTTTCTATGCTTTAAAAATCTGTTTACCTGTTAGAAGCAGTCGTTCACAGAAAATATATCCTGACAGACTTTCAATTCAGTAAATTTGATTTGGAAACACATAACGCGATTTTTTTCATGTAGATAATTAAACAGCAAATTCATTCAATCAACGGTATGTGTTAACACCTTGCATATTGTTGTTAAGGTATTTAAGCCATCGAATCCCCCTTCGATGGCTTTTAAATTGAGGAACATTTTAAATTTACTATTATTTGATTTTTCGGTTCATCCCAAACCCTAAAGGGAGCCCAAAAAATCAAAAATCGCCCTTCAGGGAAGGGGTAGATTTTTTTGATTTTTATGTATCATTTCAAATTTTAAACAATTTCTGAATTTCCGGGAGGTGCGTCTTTGGCAATAAAGAGAAAATATGGGCAAATAAAAAACGGCCGGAATTAATCCCGACCGTTTCTCTTGTTCTGCTGTTTAATTGTTTTCCTGTCATCCGGATTTGGCAATCACCCGGACAATCTTCTTAACGTAATATTGCCTTATTTATTTTCTTTACTCTCTACTTCCACCTTAATTTCTTTTCCTTTTTTGCCATCTACATTGATTTCCTTTTCCATAATCTTCATTTTCTGGATTTCATTTTCCATTTCCCTGATGATTTCCGGATTCATTGATTCATCATCGAATTTGAAGTCAAAGTTCATTTCTTCAGCTGAATCCGATTTTTTCCTAATGATTTCAATTTTTTCGCGGCCACCACTCAGATCTTTCTTTTTGAAAGAGACGATATTCGGATCGTTCAGATTAATGATTTGACCGGGGTGCTGCATTCTCATCATTTTTACATGTGGAATTGGAGGCATAGGAGGCATAGGGGGAAAATGCTTCATGTTGTCACTATTAAAATAGATCATGTTATTTCCTTCACCATCCTTTATTCTTTTTCTTACAACAATCTTTTTCCCGGTTGAATCATTATCTTCTGTAATAATCTCCATATGATCTCCCGAATCCATATTCCAGATCATTGGTTCTCCGTCTTTTCCACCTTTGTGTTTAAAAATCATCACCTTTTCCTTGCCATCCTTATTTTCCACTTTAACATCAAATTTTTCCATTTTGTCAAATCCTGAAGGATTCACTTTTTTGATGTGCTTAATAGGATTCACAGTATCGCCGTTCCATACAAAGACATCATCATTGGTGAGAACGGTATCGAGTTCCATTTTCTTGCCGTTTTCCATTTTCAGCATTTTAATGTGGCGTGTTTTTTTTGGTTCCTGAACTTCGTCGTTTTTCTGAACAAATGTGAACGATAAGAGAGCTGTGGTTATTCCAGCCAAACCGAATGAGAGCAATGTGTTTTTCATGGTTGTATAATTTAGTGTGTAATTTCTGAAACAAAGATAAGGCAGTTGCGCCACAACAATGAGTTAAAGGCCGGTTAAAGTCTGTTAACAAAAAGTTAAAGTACTGTATCCGGCTCATTTAATGATTATCTTTGATGCCATGAACAAAAAAGTAATCACCGGACTAATCGCATTAATGGGCATTTCGATTATTGGTATAATCGTCATTCAGCTTATTTGGATGAACAATGCCATACATGTCAGGAATGAATTGTTCGACCGAAGCGTGAATGAGGCCCTGAACAGCTCGACAAACAGGCTTGAAACCTTGCAGGATTTTCGGATGATTAATCATTTTTCGTTTAACGATACCATGAGATTCCAAAACATGGTACCACCTCCACCACCTCCTCCGTTTATCGCAGGTAAAACCCCGAAACGCATAATCCTTCCAAAACGAAACAGGAATACGTCGCAAAGGCAGATTGAGATGATTGTGAATGCAGGTAAAAGTAAAAATGGTTTTGAGTACCGGATTTCCACCGACAACGATAGCCTTCATTCGGGAAATGAGCAGGTCATTGTTATTAATACCGACAGTATGGCCCGCAATCTGGGGATGGTTTATGAGCATGGAATCAACAAATTAGATTCGCTTGTCGGCCAGTTTGGAGAGTGGACCGATTCTTCAGGTAAAATTAAGCAACGAATTGAAATTAAAACCCACAAACTGAAACGGATTGCCAATCAGGTGGTTCAGGAAATTTCAACCTGGGAAGAAGATGTTCCGATTGACCGTGTGAAGGAGGTACTCAAAAAAGAACTCGAGAACCGGAATATCCCGATTCCATTCGAAACCGGTATCATAAAAGATTCACTTATTTCTGCGAAAACGGAGAATGCCGATTCCATTAGGCTTGTTGGAAGTGGCTATAAGGTTAACATGTTTCCCAACGACATTTTTCAAAAGAATATCAAACTCGCGGTTTATTTTCCTGACAAGGAGTCGTTTATTTATAAAACCCTGAATTGGTTGTTGTTTGTGTCGCTTATTTTTTCAGTGATTGTTCTGGTTACTTTTGCTGTCAGCATCTATTTTATTCTGAAGCAAAAGAAAATTTCAGAAATGAAATCGGATTTCATAAACAACATGACACATGAATTTAAAACACCTATCGCGACCATTTCGGTAGCTGCAGACTCCATTACCAATCAGAAAATTATTGAGAATCCTGAACGGATCAGGTATTTTGTTGAAATGATCAAAAAGGAAAATATCCGGATGAACCGTCAGGTTGAAGATATCCTTAGCATCGCCCGACTTGATAAAAAGGAATTTGAATTTAAATGGGAAGCCATAAACCTGCACGATGTTATTGAAGATGCCATTCAGAGCATTGTGCTTCAGGTGGAGAAAAAAGGTGGTTCGATAACAAGCGATCTCAAAGCGGTCAATCCTGTTGCAACCACCGACCCAAGCCATTTTGCCAACTTGATATACAATCTGCTCGACAACGCTAATAAATATTCACTCCAGGTTCCTGAAATAAAAATTTCAACCGGAAATACCACAAAAGGTGTATCAATTACGGTTGAAGACAAGGGAATCGGAATGACAAAGGCTGTCCAAAGCCGCATTTTCGAGCGTTTTTACCGGCAAACAAGCGGCAACATCCATAACGTGAAAGGCTTCGGATTGGGTTTGAGTTATGTAAAAGCCGTACTTGAAGCAAACCGCGGAAGTATTCATGTTCAAAGCGAACCCGGAAAGGGTAGCAAATTTGAGGTATTTATTCCGTTCATCCGGGAATAGCTTAGTTTGAAAACTTCTGGCTTTTTGCAGCCGGCAGATTGAAGCAGGTCGCCAGCAACACATATTTATTGAATTAATCATACGAAATGAACACAAAACCATACATATTTCTTGTGGAAGACGATCTAAGTTTTGGGGCTGTTCTAAAATCCTATCTCGAAATCAGCGATTTTGAGGTTGTTTGGGTCGATGATGGGGAAAACGCAGTCGGTCAGTTTAAAAAAGCCAATTTCAATATTTGTATTTTGGATGTAATGTTGCCTCACATCGACGGATTCACGATTGCCACTGAAATCAGGAAAATAAATTCAGAAATACCGATTTTGTTTCTGACTGCAAAAAATATGCGTGAGGATGTTTTGAAAGGTTACCGCATTGGCGCCGACGACTATATTACCAAACCTTTCGATACGGAAGTGCTGATTTTAAAGCTTAAAGCCATATTGAAGCGACAGACTGGCTTTCAGGTTAAAGAATCAGGATTTTACCAGATCGGAAGTTATGTGTTCGACTATAAGTTGAGGACCATCATTCGCGACCAGGTTACACAAAAATTATCGCCCAAGGAGGCAGAACTTTTAAAAATGCTTTGCGACAACCTGAATGAATTGCTCCCACGTGAAATGGCCCTTAAGAAAATATGGGGCGACGATGGATATTTTACAGCGCGTAGTATGGATGTTTACCTCACCAAAATCAGAAAACTGTTTAGTGAAGATCCTACTATCGAAATACGAAATATTCATGGAAGTGGATTTATGCTTGAAATAAAAAACTCCTGAATATCATCTACTGCTCAATCAGATTTTATACCTTTGCGCCCTCTCAGGAAATATTTTCTGTACATGGCAAATACTAATTCCATCGATATCAAAGCATTTGACACCATCATTATTGGAAGCGGATTGGCTGGGCTAACGGCTGCCTTTCATGCATCCAAAACCGGGACTGTTGCCATCATTACCAAATCGCAACTCGACATCAGTAATTCCTATTATGCCCAGGGAGGAATAGCCGCGGTAACTGCTCCTGAAGATTCATTCGAATCTCATATTCACGATACCATCATTGCGGGTCGCGAACTTTGCGATTATGATTCGGTATCGATTTTGGTCCATGAGGGGCAGAAATGTGTACAGGAATTAATCAGTCTGGGTATGGAATTCGACAAGGAAAACGGGAAGTTTGTTCTCGGACTTGAAGGTGGACACAGTCACCGGCGTATTCTGCATGCTGGCGGTGATGCTACCGGCAAGGGCTTGACGAGTTTTATGCTGAAAAAAGTACAGGAACAGAAAAATATTTTTGCTTTCGAATATACCACCGTAGTTGAATTACTGACTGAAAACGAGGTTTGTACCGGTGTTCAGGCGTTTGATTTTGTGAGTGGTAAGAATATTGTTTTCAGATCGAAAGCCACGATTATTGCAACCGGAGGACTTTCACGCATTTACGATCGCTCTACCAATCCACATACCGCCACTGGCGATGGTATTGCTTTGGCCTGGGATGCCGGCGCAAAAATCGCAGACATCGAATTTATCCAGTTTCATCCCTCCGCTCTGTATATTCCAGGCGAAGATGCATTTTTAATCAGCGAGGCAGTCCGTGGTGAAGGAGCCTGGTTATTAAATCAGGATGGTGAGCGATTTATGCAGCACATTCATCCTCTGGCTGAGTTAGCTCCGCGTGATGTGGTGGCCCATGCCATTTACAATCAGTTGCAATCGCATCATGCCGATTTTGTGTATCTCAGCTTGCAACACCTCAATCCTGAATTGATTAAAAAAAGATTCTCAACCATTTATAATACCTTATTAAAATACGGCATCGATTTTACCAGCGATCTTTTGCCTATTTCACCAGCCGCCCATTACATGGTAGGAGGAATACAAACCGATTTAAACGGAGAAACCAACATTGAAGGACTTTTTGCCTGTGGCGAAGTGGCTTCAACAGGCGTTATGGGAGCTAACAGGCTGGCAAGTAATTCGTTGCTCGAATGTTTGGTTTTCGGGAAGAGGGCTGCCGAAAGAGCTTCTATTAAAAAAGAAGTTGATTTGAAACCTGAAAATATAAAACCAATTAGTTTGAATCAGGAAAATGAGAACTATTTTCTTGAAATCAAAAATCAATTGGCAGGTTTGATGAGTAGAAAAGCCGGGATTGTCCGGTCTGGAGAAAAACTTAAGGAAGCGCTTGCAGAACTAGAGTTAATTAAAAAGCAGCTTCCTGAAAGAATTACTGAATACAATCTTTTAAAAATCAAGCACATTGCTGATATTTGCACCCTGATTTGTGAATCAGCTTTAATTCGGACCGAAAGTCGTGGCGGACATATCAGGGAAGATTTTCAAACTGAAAATCCGAAATTATGTTTCCATCTGATTCAGCAAAAAGATCACCCATTTATTTTTCAGGAAATCAGAAAATAAAAATACATGAACAAACACGCATTAAAAGCAGCGCACAAGCTCATCGAAATTGCATTGAAAGACGATGTGGGCGATGGTGATATAACTACAAACAGCATCGTTCCGGCTGAGGTCAGACGCAAGGCTAAAATGGTTGCAAAGGCTGATGGTGTAATTGCCGGTCTTCCGGTAGCAGAAATGGTGTTCAGGAAACTTGATCCGGACATGGTATGGAATGAATTGGTTAAGGAAGGCGACCGAGTTAAAGCCGGCGATGTGCTGGTTGAATTTAAAGGTTCGTACCGCGCCTTGCTTACCGGTGAACGCACCGCGTTGAACTTCCTGCAGCGTTTATCAGGAATAGCCACCATGGCTGCCAAATATGCTGATGCTGTAAAAGATTTTCAAACGGTGATTCTTGATACACGCAAAACACTTCCGGGTTTTAACAAGCTCGACAAATATGCTGTTAAAACTGGCGGAGCGAGCAACCACCGACATGGACTGCACGATATGGCGATGATAAAAGACAACCATATTGAAGTGGCAGGAGGAATTACTGCCGCTGTAACGGCTGTACGCAGTAACATTTCCCACGGATTCAAAATTGAGGTTGAAACAACCAGCCTTGCTCAGGTTCAGGAAGCCATTGATGTAAAGGCCGACATTATAATGCTCGACAATATGGACATTGAAACAATGCGCACAGCTATTGAAATGATTGCCGGCCGTGCAAAGGTTGAAGCCTCGGGCAATATAACGCTTGATCGCTTACGCGATATAGCAGCAACCGGTGTCGATTTTATTTCGGTGGGCGCACTTACTCATTCGGTCAGCGCATTGGATATCAGTCAACGAATAGAAGATTAATCCTTGATAAATCTGGTTATCGATATTGGTAATAGTCGTACAAAAATCGCTTTGTTCAATCAGTATGACCTGATGTTTAATGTTTCCATTGATCACCTGACCGTGGAACATTTGAAGATGATTAAGGATGAACATCCACAGTTAACCAAAGCGATTCTTTCAAGCGTAAAACCCCGGAACGAAGAGTTGACAGGTTTTTTGAGCGAACAGTTCGAGTATTTCATGGAGCTTGACGAACATTCCAAACTTCCGATCGAAAATTTATATGAAACCCCGGAAACACTGGGGAAGGACAGACTGGCTGCAGCTGTAGGTGCCAACGAACTTTTTCCTGATCAAAATTTACTGGTTATCGATGCAGGCACTGCCATTACCTACGATCTGGTTTCAGAAAAGAACCAGTTTATTGGCGGAAACATTGCCCCAGGACTGGAAATGCGGTTTAAGGCGTTGAATCAGTTTACCGGAAAACTCCCCTTGGTAGGCAGTTCAGATGAATTTGATTTCTTCGGGAAAAACACCATCGATGCCATACGCGCCGGAGTTCAGAATGGAATGATCTATGAAATTGAGCGAACCATTGATACATTTAACAGAAATTATCAAAATTTACAAATCATTATGACAGGGGGAGATTCTAATTTTTTTGATAAAAAGTTAAATTATTCCATCTTTGTACACTTTAACTTAACCCTGATAGGTTTAAACAGGATACTGGAACACAATGCTAAAAAGAACTAATGCTTTAATCGTCGTGATGGTTTTGATGATCTGCGGATTATCGGTCTTTGCGCAAAACAACAACACAACTTCGCCTTTTTCAAGATTTGGAATCGGCGATTTGCATCATTATGGATATGGCCGCACAGCTGCCATGGGTGGTGCATCGCTTGGAAGCCGTCATGCCGTTCAGATTAATTCTGCCAACCCTGCTTCATACACCTCCAACGACAGTCTGTCATTTATTTTTGACTTCGGAGTTGACGGAACATTCTCCAGATACAAAAGTGAAAAGGGGACCATGGGTGCAAAAGATGTCAATTTCAGGTATTTTTCCATGTCTTTTCCGGTAACCCGATGGTTTGGTGCCGCAATGGGAATTCAGCCTTATTCGGATATGGGATATGAAGTTGGATTTACTGAAGTGCTGTCGGGTACTGATAATGTTTATCACAGTTATAAAGGTGAAGGCACTACTTCCAAAGCTTTTTTTGGTACATCTCTAAGTCCCTTCAAAGGATTATCGGTTGGTGCAAATCTGAATTATTTGTTTGGACGGCTGAATCAAAATACCGATATCGGTTTTAATAACACGCAACTCTTTTACATTTCAAAAACAGAGGGAATCCGTCTGCGCGACTTTTCTCTTTCCTATGGATTGCAATATGATGTCAAGATTAAAAAGGATGAATATCTGACACTTGGAGTTACATTTGAACCTCAGACAGACATCACCGTTTTGAATCGCCTCTTCTCCTATAAAGGAATTACAGTCGGCACAAGCACTTTGACTGATACACTGGAACTGGTTCCCGAAAGTAAAAACTTCATTCAGCTTCCTTCCACCTTCGGTGTTGGATTGTCGTATAATAAACTGAACAAGCTTGAAATTAATGCTGATTATTATTATGCAGGTTGGAGTAAATCAACCTTTCTGGGAAAAACCGATGAGTTGATCACGGATCAGAGCAGAATCTCAGCAGGATTCGAATATATTCCTGAAGCATTTTCAATCCGCAGTTTCACGAAACGAATTAAATATCGCGCTGGTATTCATCAGGAGAATTCCTATCTGAAAATTAACGATAAGCAGATCAAGGAATTTGGTATTAGTATGGGGCTGGGAATACCATTCCCGAAATCGAAATCGACCGCTAATTTTGGGATTGAATTTGGTAAAAAAGGCACCACCAAAGATAACCTGATCAAGAACAATTACATGAAATTGAGCTTGTACCTCAACTTATACGACTACTGGTTCGTACAGCGGAAATTTGATTAGGATGACCACTGTATAAGAGATTTAACAGAAAACGAACATGTAGCCGGTAACTCAACCACCAAAAAATTGGTTTTCAGCAGCATGTGAGTTCCAACAGGCAACTAAAAAACAAATTTATTTACCGATGAAATCTTCAGTTTTGAAACCGGTTCTTTTTTTGCTGGATGTTTCGTTTGTGGTGAAATATTCAGCTTTTATCGATTTTCTTTCCAGCTGGTTTCAGTCAGGTAAAAAGCACACGTTGTTTTTGTTTATTTTATTCATGTTGTTTTTTGGTTCTTGTGGAAGAGAAACGGCTAAAATCAAGATTAATTCGGTAACCCAGGATCCGCCTTCACTTACTGCCGAAGGATTTGAAATGCTCATGTCCGACTCGTGTGTTATCAGGTTTAAACTTCAAACCCCGGAATTAGTGCGTCATAAGAACGAACGGGATCCCTATATTGAATTTCCAAAGGGAGTGAAAATAGAGAAATATGACGCCAACATGAATATTGTTTCGAGCCTGAGTTGCCAGTATGCAAAGAACTACGATTCAGATGACCGCTGGGAAGCCAAAAATAATGTGGTGGCGGTAAATTATAAGGGCGATACCCTAAAAACCGAATACCTGGTTTGGGATACACAAAAACAGAAAATATTTTCCGACAGGTTTGTCAAAATCATACAGAAGGATCAGACTTATACAGGCATTGGATTCGAGTCCAATCAGGATTTTTCAGAATATCACATCAAAAACCTTAAAGGCGATATGTACGTGAATGTTGATGAATAAACGATCATGTTATGAATTTGATTTGGATTAGTATCATTGCTCTGCTTTTTGCTGTTTTTTTCTCCGGAATGGTTGTTGCTTTCCAGTCGGCCAATAAATTAAGGCTTGAACTTGAAAAAAAACAGAATCACCTTTTGTCGGGTCTGATTTCTTTATGTACGGAAAACAGGGCTCAGTTTGATGCTTCCATGTTAATAGGAGGAAATCTTGTTTTGGTCATTTTTGGATTTTCCACGTCCCGGTTTCTGGAACCATACCTGGCAGTTTATCAGCTCCCGGTTCCGCTCCTCCTCCTCATCCAAATAATTATTGCAGCGTTCATCTTCTTTTTTACAGTTGAATTTTTGCCAAAAATTTTATTTCGGATTAATCCGAACGGACTGCTTAAATTTTTTGCTATTCCTTTGTCATTATTCTATCTGGTTTTTTATCCACTAACCATAACTTCCATCTGGATTTCGAAATTCATTTTGAAGATATTTTTAAATGAACCGACCGGTCAGATTAAAGAAAAGGTTGCATTTAGCCGGGTCGATCTCGACCAGTTTGTCAATGAACATGAAAATAATCCGGCATTTCAAAACAGTCAGGAGGAAAACAGCGAAGTGAAACTCTTCCGGAATGCCCTTGATTTTTCAAAAGTCAGGCTTCGTGAAATTATGGTTCCACGCACCGAGATTGTGGCTCTCGATATTGAATCGACGGTTGAAGAACTTCATCAGAAATTCATTGAAACCGGCTATTCGCGCATTCTGTTTTATGATGATAACATCGATAATATTGTGGGTTATATTCACCACTCGGTCATTTTCACCAAGCCCGATTCAATCAAAGCCAATTTGCGAAAAGTACTCATCGTTCCTGAAACTATGTCGGCCAGTAAACTATTGGGCAAATTTATCCAGCAACGGCTAAGCATTGCCATCGTGGTTGATGAGTTTGGCGGAACTTCAGGAATGGTTGCCAGCGAAGATATTCTGGAGGAAATTTTTGGTGAAATTGAAGACGAACACGATACCATTGATTTAATACAAAAGAAATTGGCCGATGACGAATTTGTCTTTTCAGGAAGGTTGGAACTTGACGAACTGAATGAGAATTTCAACCTTGACTTTCCGGAAAACGACAACTTCGAAACACTGGCAGGATTTATACTCTATAACTACGAAAGCATTCCCAAAGTTAACACGGTAATCACCATTGGTCCATACCGCTTCCGGATTTTAAAGGCTACCAATACCAAAATTGAGCTGGTTCACCTGAAGATATTGGAAGATTCAAAATAAAAATTGAATTCGGGGGTTTAATATTGAAAATTATTATCTTCGTACCGCGAAATTTTAACGAATAATTATAATAAAATAACTAACAGTAAATGGCTACTTTACAGAACATACGGAATCGCGGGAGTTTGATGATTGCGATCGTAATCGGTCTTGCCCTGGGCGCTTTTATCTTGGGCGATATGCTTAATTCGGGCAGTAATTTGATGAGACCCAGTCAGATGGAAATTGCTAAAATTGATGGCGAATCCGTACAATATCCCGACTTTCAGAGAAAAGTGGATGAACTTTCGGAAATATACAAAAGGAATTCGCAGCAAGCACAGATTGACGAAAACACCTGGGAACAAATTCGCGAACAAGTTTGGCAATCTTATCTTCAGGAAAATATTCTGACCAAAGCTTCTGAAAAACTAGGAATTACTGTTACTGCTGACGAACTTTTTGATTTGGTTCAGGGATCAAATCCTCATCCGATCATTCAGCAATTATTTAGAGATCCACAGACCGGAGCAGTGGACAAATCAATGATGATTCAATTTTTAAAATCGCTTGAAACTACTGCAACTCCTGAACAGAAATCATATTGGCTTTATATCGAAAAACAGATACAACAGGATAAGATTCGCTCAAAATACAATAGTCTGGTTTCAAAAGGATTGTATGTAACTTCTGCGGAAGCAAAAAAGAGTCTGGATGACAAAAACAAAAATGCAGCTTTCCAGTACCTGGTGCTAAATTATTCCACAATTTCTGACGCTGCAGTTACTGTTTCTGATAGTGATCTGAAAGAATACTACAATCAGCACAAAGATTTATATAAACAGGAAAATACCAGAAAGATCGAATATGTAACTTTTGAGGTTCTTCCTTCGGCTGCTGACAATGCGGCTACACAGAAATGGGTAACCGAAAGTAAAGCCGATTTTGCTGCTGCTACTGATAATGCCCAGTATGTAAATGTAAATTCGGACACCCGTTTTGATCCGAACTTTGTAAAGAAGGAAGAATTACCTGCAAATATTGCAGAATGGGCATTTTCAGCTCAGCCCGGAGATTTCTACGGACCATACTTTGAAAACAATGAATATAAGCTCCTGAAAATTGACCAGTTTAAAATGTTGCCCGATTCGGTTGAGGCAAGTCATATCCTGATCAATCCACAAACGGTTGGAAGTGTTGAAAAAGCCAGAGCAATAGTTGACAGTTTAAAAAGAAATATTGAATTGGGCGGAAGCTTTGCTGAAGCTGCAATGAAATATTCAGAAGATACTGGTTCGAAAATCAAAGGTGGCGATTTAGGATGGTTCAAAAGCAAACAAATGGTTCCTGAATTTGAAGAAGCTGCTTTTTCCGGAGAAATAAACAAACTTTATATTGCCGGTACCCAATTCGGATTTCACCTGATTAAAACAACCAAAAAAGGAAAAGAAACGAATCAGGTTCGTATTGCAACTCTTTCAAGAAAAGTAGTAGCAAGTACTGAAACATACCAGAAAGCCTATTCTGAAACAAGCAAATTTGCCAGTGAAAATCAAACACTGGAAGCTTTCAACAAAGCAATGCTTGATCAGAAACTTGATAAAAAAATAGCCACGCTGAAAGAAAACGATCGTGAAGTCACCGGACTGGAACAGTCACGTGCGTTGGTTCGTGCAGCATTTGCAGCTGAAAAAGGAAAAATTCTGGTAAACAACGAAGGTTCCACTATCTTTGAATTTGGTAACAAGTTCGTGATTGGTGCCATGACAGAAGCTACAGAAGAAGGACCATCTTCTTTTGACGAAGCTAAAATACGAGTTGATCTCGCCGTACGTAAAGAAAAGAAAGCACAGATGCTTTCAGAAAAAGCTAAAAATGCTGCCGCTGGTCAAACCGACCTTGCAAGTGTTGCATCAAAACTTTCAACAGAAGTAAAAGATGCCCCTCCGGTAAATTTCACTACATTCTCTATTCCGAATGCCGGCTTTGAACCTGCGTTAATCGGAACAGTCTCCAGCTTGGCTGAAGGCAAAATTTCAAACCCGATTGAAGGAAATGCCGGAATTTATCTTGCTAAAATCACTTCGGTTACTAAAAATGCTGATAACGATTTAAAGGGTGAAAGGACAAGGCTGGCTCAGTCACTGAGTTCCAGAGCCGGTTCACAGGTTTTCGAGGCGCTGAAAAAGGTCGTCGAAGTTGAGGATAAAAGAGCAAAATTCTATTAATAGAAAAGATAAGGAAAAGAGCGGGCTATCAACCCGCTTTTTTTATAGGGTAAAAATTACAAAATATCAGTGATGGATTACAGATTGAGTAAACTGACACAGATGTTGCAGAACGACCGCTTTGCCTGCCATAACAACATTCAGTTGATTTCAGTTGGGGCAGGAGAGGCAATTGCCGAAATGATTGTAACAGAAAATCATTTGAATGGTGTTGACATTATTCAGGGTGGAGCTTTATTTACATTGGCTGATTTTGCTTTTGCGGCAGCTTCCAATTCGCATGGTAGAATTGCAGTTGCTGCCAATGCAAGCATCAATTTCTTTAAAGCTGTTTCCTCCGGAAAAATTACTGCCACTGCCAGGGAAGAAAATGCAGGCAGATCATTGTCAAGCTATACCGTAGACATCACCGATGAGACTGGTGCTAAAATAGCACAATTTAATGGTACTGCATTCCTGAAGGCTCCGTATTAGAAAAAGTCGAAAATCGAAAGTTGAAAGTCAGAAGATCGAAGAATGTTGAATACTGGCAAAATACTTTGACTAACTGCTGAATTCTGTGACCGAACACTATTTTATTTAAATTTGCGCAATTTTTCATTTTAAAAACGAATATATGGCCAGATATTTTAACGATGTTTCCCGTACATTTAATGAATATTTACTTATTCCGGGACTGACTACCAAAGTTTGTTTTCCTGAAAACGTATCATTAAAAACTCCACTGGTAAAGTATCAGAAAGGTACAACTCCTGAACTGGAATTGAATATTCCTTTTGTATCTGCTATTATGCAATCCGTATCCGATCATAAAATGGCAATTGCCCTCGCCAAAAACGGAGGTTTGTCATTCATATTCGGTTCTCAATCCATCGAATCTCAGATCGAAATGGTACGGAAAGTGAAGAAATTTAAAGCCGGATTTGTGGTAAGCGATGCCAATCTTACTCCGGAAAATACATTGAGGGATGTGATTGCTTTAAAAGCCAGAACGGGCCATTCAACCATCGGTATTACAGCTGACGGAACATCAAACGGCAAATTGCTTGGAATTGTAACAAGCCGCGATTATCGCGAGTCAAAAGATAGTCTCGATTTAAAAATCAGCGAATTTATGACTCCATTCTCCAAACTGGTAACCGGAGAGCTTGGAATTTCACTTACCGACGCCAACGATGTCATCTGGGATAACAAACTCAACACCCTTCCCATCATCGATAAATTCCAGAATCTCCAGTATTTTGTATTCCGGAAAGATTACGACGAACACAAGGAAAACCCGAATGAACTGCTCGATGCCAATAAAAAGCTGTTGGTAGGCGCCGGAATAAATACCCGCGATTACACTGAACGGGTTCCTCAGCTCGTAGAAGCAGGTGCTGATGTACTTTGCATCGATTCTTCCGATGGATTTTCCGAATGGCAAAAAGAAACCATCGAATTCATCAAAACCAAATACAATGGCAAAGTAAAAGTGGGTGCCGGAAATGTAGTTGACAAAGATGGCTTTTTGTATCTGGTTGAAGCTGGTGCTGATTTTGTAAAAGTTGGTATTGGGGGTGGTTCTATTTGTATCACCCGCGAACAAAAAGGTATCGGTCGTGGACAGGCAACATCACTCATCGAAGTAGCTGAAGCCAGAAATGAATACTTCGAGAAAACGGGCATTTATGTTCCGATTTGTTCCGATGGCGGCATTGTTCAGGATTATCATATGGTGCTGGCGCTGGCCATGGGAGCCGATTTTATTATGATGGGCCGTTACTTTGCCCGTTTTGACGAAAGTCCGACCAAGAAGCTGAAAGTTGGCAGCAATTACGTGAAGGAATACTGGGGCGAAGGATCGAATCGGGCACGTAACTGGCAACGGTACGATTCAGGCGGCAGCGAAGGACTAAAATTTGAAGAAGGTGTGGACAGCTATGTTCCGTATGCCGGAAAATTAAAGGACAATTTGGAAATCACTGTTGGAAAAATCATCTCAACCATGTGTAGTTGCGGTGCGCTAAGCATTCCGGAGCTTGAAAAAAATGCCAAAATCACACTGGTCTCTTCAACCAGTATTATTGAAGGCGGAGCACATGATGTGATTTTGAAAGAAGCGAATATTTAAGTTTTTATGAAATATAAAGGTGAGGCTGTTCCGGATTTGGGATGGCCTCTTTTCTTTAATCAAAAAAAATGCAAAGCTTTTATTTCCGGATTTTTATCCATTTCTTTAAAATGTATCTTTGTACAACTTAAAAATTCTGATCATTGAGCACGACTCCGAAATATGTTGAAACCCCTTTGATGAAGCAGTATTATGCGGTCAAGGCGAAACATCCTGACGCAGTTTTACTTTTCAGGGTGGGCGATTTTTATGAAACTTTTGGCGAAGATGCCATACGTGCATCCGGTATACTGGGAATTACACTTACCCGTCGTGCAAATGGTGCAGCCAGCTATGTTGAACTGGCTGGTTTTCCCTATCATGCGCTGGATACGTATTTGCCAAAATTGGTACGTTCGGGAGCACGTGTTGCTATCTGCGAACAGCTTGAAGATCCAAAACTAACCAAGAATATTGTAAAACGCGGAATTACCGAGTTGGTAACTCCCGGCGTTTCATACAACGACAATATTCTGGAACACCGCGAAAACAACTTTCTGGCCTCGGTCCATTTCGATAAAAAAATGGCCGGAATTGCCTTTCTGGATATTTCAACGGGAGAATTTTTAACTGCTGAAGGTTCATTCGAGTACATCGATAAATTGCTGAGCTCATTCCAACCAAAAGAAGTTCTGTTCCAGAAAGGAAAAGGAGCCGATTTTACTGCATTGTTTGGTGGTAAATATTATACCTTTTCTCAGGACGACTGGGTTTATACCGAAGATGCTGCCAACGACCGGCTGATGCGTCATTTCGAAACCAAATCGCTGAAAGGATTTGGGGTTCACGAACTGAATTACGGAATCATTGCTTCCGGAGCGATTTTGCATTATCTCGATTTAACCCAGCATCACCAAACCAGGCATATCGTCAACCTGTCGCGTATCGAAGAAGATAAATACGTTTGGCTCGACCGTTTTACCATTCGCAACCTCGAATTGTTTAATTCGATCAACGAAGGGGCAAAAACGCTGGTTCAGGTGATTGATAAAACGATTTCGCCGATGGGTGCCCGTTTGCTGAAACGTTGGATTGCCCTGCCACTGAAAGAAATTGCTGCAATCAACAATCGCCAGAATGTGGTGGAATACCTAGTCAATGATGAAAACGTGAAAGAAAATCTGGAAGAGCACATTCGTCAGGTGGGCGATCTGGAACGCATCATTTCCAAAGTGGCTGTTGTTCGCATCAATCCGCGCGAGGTGATGCAACTAAAACATGCACTCCAGGCCATTGCCCCTATTAAAGATATTTGCAGTCAAACCGACAGTCCAAACCTGAAACGGTTTGCTGAGCAACTCAATCCATGTGAATCCATCCGAGTAAGAATTGAAAAGGAAATTCATCCTGATCCACCTACTTTGGTCAACAAAGGCCATGTAATTGCTTCGGGTGTTTCACCTGAATTGGATGAATTGCGCGAGCTGGCATTTTCCGGAAAAGATTACCTGGCTAAAATGCAGGAACGTGAATCAGAAAGAACAGGAATTTCAAGCCTGAAGATTGCTTTTAATAACGTCTTTGGGTATTATATCGAAGTCAGGAATACCCACAAAGATAAGGTTCCGCCGGAATGGATCCGAAAGCAAACACTGGTTGGCGCCGAAAGATATATTACTGAAGAACTCAAGGAATACGAATCGAAGATTTTGGGCGCTGAAGAGAAGATTCTGGCGATTGAAATCCGGTTGTTTAACGAGTTGGTTGTGGCCCTTGCAGAGTACATTCAGGCTATACAGTTGAATGCGGCTATTGTGGGTCAGTTGGATTGTTTGCTTTCGTTTGCTTCAACCGCCATCGAATACAAGTATTTTCGTCCTGTAATCAACGATTCGAAAGATATCATTATCAAAGGAGGCCGCCATCCTGTCATCGAACATCAGTTACCGCTGGGCGAATCGTATATTTCAAACGATGTAATCCTCAATCAGGACGATCAGCAGGTAATTATTATAACCGGACCGAATATGGCTGGTAAATCTGCGTTATTGCGGCAAACAGCCCTGATTGTGTTGATGGCTCAGATCGGAAGTTTTGTTCCGGCAGAAGCTGCTCAAATTGGTTTTGTAGATAAAATATTCACCAGGGTTGGAGCGTCTGATAATATTTCGCTGGGCGAATCAACTTTTATGGTAGAGATGAATGAAGCTGCCAGCATTTTGAATAATATTTCGGACAGAAGCCTGATTTTGCTTGATGAGTTGGGACGTGGAACTTCAACCTACGACGGCATTTCCATTGCCTGGTCGATTGTGGAATACATTCACGAACATCCGAAGGCAAAAGCAAAAACCATGTTTGCCACCCATTACCACGAACTGAACGAGATGGAAAAATCGTTTGGCCGGGTGAAGAATTTCAACGTGTCGGTAAAAGAAGTTGGAAATAAAGTGATCTTTCTCCGGAAATTGGTTCCGGGTGGAAGCAACCACAGTTTTGGTATTCATGTGGCCCGCATGGCAGGAATGCCACCTTCGGTAGTTCGTCGTGCCGATGAAATTCTGCTTCAACTGGAAGATACCCACCGCAAAGAAGGCCTTTCGAAGCCATTGGAAGGCATGGCTGAGAAAAGAGAAGGATTCCAGATGAGTATTTTCCAGCTCGACGATCCGGTGCTGAAACAAATCCGTGATGAGATCAAGAATCTGGACATCAATCAGCTGACTCCGCTAGAAGCTTTGAATAAATTGAATGACATTAAGAAAATCACCGGATTGGACAGGCCATTTAAAAAATAAGTTTTGAAACTGGTTAAAGTTTTTGTCTTTTTTTGGAGAAAGTAAAAATAGGACTATATTTGCATCGCTGTTTTCAAAGGCACTAAACAGTACGTTCAAATCAAAGAAATAGTGCAATTACCACCATATTGCAGTATTGTATTCAAAAAGGCATCAATGTTTCAGAATCATATCTGCAACACAAATTTTGCGAGAATAGCTCAGTTGGTAGAGCACGACCTTGCCAAGGTCGGGGTCGCGAGTTCGAGTCTCGTTTCTCGCTCTTTTTAAGGAGGCCCGGATGGTGGAATCGGTAGACACGCAGGACTTAAAATCCTGTGGCCATTGGCTGTGCGGGTTCAAGTCCCGCTCCGGGTACTTTTAAAAAATCAGGTTCAATCATTTATTGCGAGAATAGCTCAGTTGGTAGAGCACGACCTTGCCAAGGTCGGGGTCGCGAGTTCGAGTCTCGTTTCTCGCTCATAAAAAAGCACTTCAGGTAACTGAGGTGCTTTTTTCGTTTTTAATCCTCCCATTATTCTTCGATGTAATTGCGCACCATAGGCCTGTTTTTGGATGTGCGGTCCACAATTTGAAAACCGGCTTCTTCAAACGAACGGTACAATCCAATCCATGCAAATGAATCGGGTAACACTGACTTCGTTGGAATGGTCGGGTATGCTTCAATAATTTTTATGTTTTTTGATTTGGCGTAGCGGATTACTCCTTTCAATAATTCTACAGAAACACCAAGTCTCCTGAAATTTTTGGCAATGAAAAAGCATGGGATCGACCAGACTTTCTTGTCGTCGATTCGTTTATGAACTCTTGATTTTTCAAGTTTCAGAAAGTCTTCACGAGGAGCAAAGGCACACCAGCCGATGGGCAGGTCTTCGTAAAAACCGAGAATTCCTGCAGGCTTGTTATTCCAAACCAGTTCTTTCATAGCCAGTTTGTTGCCATCATTTTCTTTTCCTTCCTGAAAGTCCTGTTTCCGGAGTCGGGGCCACATGCACCAGCAGTTTCCACAGGCTCCCCGTTCGCCAAAAAGCTGTACGAATTTGCCCCAATTCTCTTTAGTCAAGGGTTCAAAAGTGAGCTGACTTAAAAACTCCGGATCTCTGGGTTGCGTCTTTTTTGCCATATCTAATTTGTTTCTATCTGATGATACTTTAAATATACTTCAGCCACCATTTTTGATGTCCTGCTTTATAGACGCAGTACTTTCGGCATGGATAGTATAAAATCAGCACAACTCCGATCCAAATGATGTAGATTGCCCAAAGTTCGAGCCCACTCTCTACTCCTTTTGGACGACCAAAATTTCCGGAGTCAAAATCGAGATCAGCCCAATGAAATCCCTGAATAAACAAGATCACAATTAAGAGTGGATGGATGATATACCAATGGATGAGGTAAAAGAAAAATGGGACCTTTCCAAAAACGGATATGAAATTGGCAACCCTGTTTTTCGCTTGTTCAGCAAGCGCCAGAATGATAAACATGATTCCCAAAGTAATTAAACAGAACAATAGCGAAGGTGGATACTTGGTCAAATTAACAAATGACAGAAAAGTGAATAAGTTGTTCTTCTGAACCGACCATAAGGATGGATCGCCATAAATGTTTATGAAACGAAGAAAAATAAATAGTATCAATGACCCGAATCCAATTTTCAGGAATGTACTTTTTCTTTTATCCTCTGGTAATTCAAATAATCGTCCTGAAGCAAAACCAATCAGTAAAATTCCCAGCCATGGAATGGGGGGATATCCCATTATGAAAGTTGTTTGGGCTGTAATAGGAAAAGCTGTGGTTATAAACAATGGGGTCAAAATAGCTTTTATGACCGGAATTCCTTCCAGTGGTATAGTAGAAAGGAGATTATGACCAAAAATGATGGTTAAACCCGTTATTCCAATGGTTACCAGCGATAACCTTTGTATAAAACTCAGGATAATTAATCCACAGCCGATGGCAGCAATCACCTGAAACAAATAGGTATGAAAACCGATATCGAACCATACCCCGAAATTTATAAGTGTAAATTCAAGAAATAGGAGCCAGAAGCCACGTTTGATTAAAAACTTTCTGCTCTGTTCAGGATTTTGTCGGTTGATAAATAAGATATACGCGGATGTTCCTGCAAGGAAAACGAAAATTGGTGCACACAAATGAGTAATCAACCTGGTGAAAAAAAGCGACGGAGTGGTTGTTAACAAATCTACAGGATTCTGTGTGATTGAGCTCACATGCATCAGATCGCGAACATGATCCAATACCATTAAGATCATCACCAGTCCGCGTGTGAAATCTATGCTATAGATTCTTTTCATCGTAAAACGCTAATTAGTCAAGTAGCATTGGCAATTTAGCGATATTTTTGCAACAAAAAAGCGTCCGGAATTATCTTCCGAACGCTTTTTCTTTTTCATTATTTCATATTTTTTTATCCTTCTTCAACTACTGCGACTTGTCTGACTTTACTTCCAGGATAAACTTTAAGTGCTTCCTCCAGAATTTTCAGCGAAGTGGCTAAATCTTCCTTTTTCAACACATAAGCAATGCGGACTTCATCTTTTCCGTAGCCCGGCGTAGTATAAAATCCGGAAGCTGGCGCCATAAAAATGGTTTGATTTTCGTATTCGAAATCACTCAGCAACCAGGCACAAAAAACATCTGCATCGTCAACCGGAAGGCGTGCAACCGTATAGAAGGCTCCCATTGGGATAGGTGAATAAACACCATTGATGCGGTTTAATCCGTCGACCAGGAATTTGCGGCGTTCAACGTATTCATCGTAAACGTCGTGCATGTATTCCTTATTATTGTCGAGCGATGCTTCAGCGGCAATTTGTCCAATCAATGGCGGACTTAAACGGGCCTGGCAAAACTTCATGACATTTTTCTTCAAAGCCTTATTTTTGGTGATCAAGGCTCCTATACGTATTCCGCATTCACTGTACCGTTTTGAAACGGAATCGATCAATACGACATTTTGCTCAATCCCGTCCAAATGAAAGGCTGAAATATACGGCGCGCCGGTATAACAGAATTCGCGGTATACTTCGTCGGAAAATAAATACAAATCGTATTTCTTGATCAGGTCGCGAATCTGGTTCATTTCACTGCGGTTATACAAATAACCGGTCGGATTATTTGGATTGCAGATCATGATTCCCTTGGTTCTCGGAGTGATCAGTTTTTCGAATTCGGCAACTGGAGGTAGGGCAAATCCTTCATCGATTTTCGACGGTATTGATTTGATGACTGCACCAGCCAGAATAGCAAATGCGGTATAGTTGGCATACGCCGGTTCAGGAACGATAATTTCATCGCCCGGATCGAGACAGGCCAGAAAGGCAAAAGTTACCGCCTCAGAACCACCGGTGGTGATGATAATATCGTCGGCTGTCACATCAATTTTAAAGCTGTGGTAATACGCCGCAAGCTTTTCCCGGAATGATTTGATTCCCTCGCTGGGAGAGTACTCCAGAATTTTGCGGTCAATGTTCCGAATGGCGTCCAGGGCATTTTGTGGCGTTGGTAAATCAGGCTGTCCAATGTTTAGGTGAAACACCTTTCTCCCTTTTTCCTTGGCCTTGTCAGCCAATGGAACCAACTTCCGGATTGGTGAATCCGGCATCAAATTACCACGTTCCGATGTAATAGGCATGTTGTAGAAAATATTATCTGTAAAGGCGGCAAATATACGATTATCAATCTTAAATTAAAATTTTAGGTTTTAGTTTAATGTGAAATCTTAACAGCACAATAACTTTCAGTTTAAAACATCACAGGGCTGGTTTGCAATAAATTGACTCAAATTTGTATGACAGGTTTTTGGGATGAACACAATTCATTGTATTTTATCATGTTTTCAGCGATTCGAATAGTCTAATTTTGAGCCGTTAGAAAACAATAAAAATACTACGACGATGATAATTGGAGTTCCAAAAGAAATTAAAAACAACGAAAACCGGGTTGCTTTAACCCCGGCCGGAGCGGCTGAATTGGTTAAAAATGGTCATACTGTTTATGTGCAGTCAACTGCCGGTATGGGTAGCGGATTTGAAGATGCTGATTATATTTCTGCACATGCTATTATTCTTCCAACTATTGAAGAAATATATGCTATTGCTGAAATGATCATCAAGGTAAAAGAACCTATCGCTTCAGAATATAAACTGATTAAGAAAGATCAGATTTTATTTACGTATTTCCATTTCGCGTCCGGTGAGCCTTTAACCATGGCCATGATCGAAAGTGAATCTATTTGTTTGGCTTACGAAACCGTTGAAATGGCTGACCGTTCATTGCCCTTGCTGGTTCCGATGTCGGAAGTGGCTGGTCGTATGTCGGTTCAGGAAGGCGCCAAATACCTGGAAAAAACGTTTGGTGGATATGGTGTTCTTCTGGGTGGTGTTCCCGGAGTTCCACCTGCAAAAGTACTGATTATCGGTGGTGGAATTGTAGGTACCGAAGCTGCTAAAATGGCTGGTGGTCTGGGTGCTGATGTGACCATTATTGATGTAAGCCTTAAACGCCTGCGTTACCTCGACGACATTATGCCTGCCAACGTCAAAACCATGATGAGCAACGAATACAATATTCGTGAAATGGTGCGTAACGCTGATGTAATTATCGGTGCAGTACTTATTCCCGGCGCCCTTGCTCCAAAACTGATTACCCGCGATATGATTCCTACTATGAAGCACGGAACTGTTTTGGTTGATGTGGCCGTTGATCAGGGTGGCTGTTTCGAAACTACTGTACCAACCACACACGATCATCCAACTTTCGTAATCGACCATGTCATTCATTACTGTGTTGCCAATATGCCCGGAGCAGTACCACGTACTTCAACTTTGGCATTAACCAACGCAACATTGCCATATGCACTTGAAATTGCAAACAAAGGCTGGAAAAAGGCATGTTCCGATAGCGAACCATTGCGTAAAGGTTTGAATGTTGTCAAAGGTAAAGTAGTTTATCAGGGTGTTGCCGATGCATTTGGACTGCCATATCAGGATGTTCAGACTGTATTGTAAGATCAATCAATCTAAATTTTATACAGAAGGCCGGGATTTTTGATTCCGGCCTTTTTTCATTTTCAACTGAAGGTTTTATTCCTCCTACAAACTTATTTTCCTATTTTTGCAGCTTCATTTTAATATTAGCCAATAAAATACCGAAACATGGAAATTCCCAGCAAATACAACCCTGCCGAAGTAGAAGACAAATGGTACAAATACTGGATAGAAAATAAGTTTTTCCATTCCGAACCCGATGAACGTGAACCTTATACGATCGTCATTCCTCCACCAAACGTCACCGGCGTATTGCACATGGGACACATGCTCAACAATACCATCCAGGATATTTTAACTCGCCGTGCACGAATGCTTGGTAAAAATGCATGTTGGGTTCCCGGAACCGACCATGCATCGATTGCTACCGAGGCCCGCGTGGTAAACAAACTTAAAAACGAAGGAATTTCGAAATTCGATTTGAGTCGTGACGAATTTCTCGGTCATGCCTGGGAATGGACCAACAAACATGGCGGAATCATTCTGGAACAGTTGAAAAAGCTGGGCGCTTCGTGTGATTGGGATCGTACCGCTTTTACCATGGACGAAGTTCGCAGCGATTCGGTGATTAAAACCTTTGTCGATTTGTACGACAAAGGACTGATTTATCGCGGTGTTCGTATGGTGAACTGGGATCCGGCTGCTAAAACTGCTTTGTCTGACGAGGAAGTGATTTTCCGCGAAATGCAATCGAAATTGTATTACCTGAAATATAAAATAGAGGAAGAAGCCCCCCTTAGTCCCCCCGAAGGGGGGAAACAGAACCCCAAATATCAGACTGCAAGAAATTCTTCTTATCACTTGTTAAAGGAACTGGCAGAGGAAAGAAAAAAACAATCGACTAATACTGAAGTTATACTTTGGGAATGCTTAAGCGGTAAAAAATTAGAAGGATATAAATTCAGGAGGCAACACATTATCGATGAATTTATAGTCGATTTTGTTTGTCTGAAAGAAAATCTTATTTTAGAAATTGATGGTGGATATCACGAAAATCCTGAAATTCAGGAGGCAGACAAACTGAGAACTGAAATTTTGGAAAGTTTGGGTTATCGAGTAATTCGCTTTACCAACGAAGAAGTTTTTGGCAATATCGACGGAGTACTTGAAAGCATATTAAATGCACTCCAAACTCCCCCTTCGGGGGATGGGGGGCTTTATGTGACCATCGCGACCACTCGTCCTGAAACTATTTTGGGCGATACTGCGGTTTGTGTGAACCCGAACGATCCACGTTTCAATCACCTGAAAGGCAAACGTGTTTTGGTTCCGCTGATTAACCGCTCCATTCCGATTATTGAAGACGAATATGTGGATATGGAATTTGGTACAGGCTGTTTGAAAATCACACCGTCACACGATGTGAATGACTATGAAATTGGTCTCCGCTTCAATTTGCCAAGCATCGATATTTTCAACGAAGACGGCACTATGAGCGAAGCTGCCGGTATGTTTGTCGGTGAAGATCGTTTTGCTGTTCGCGAAAAGATCATGGTCGATCTGGAAGCCGCTGGAAATGTGGCTAAAGTAGAAGATTATACCAATAAAGTTGGTTTCTCGGAACGTACTCATGTTCCAATTGAGCCTAAATTGTCGGCGCAGTGGTTTCTAAAAATGGATACACTGATTAAGCCAGCCACTGAAAATGTGCTGAACGATACCATTCAATTTTATCCGCCGAAATTTAAAAATACCTACCGCCACTGGATGGAAAACATCAAAGACTGGTGCATCAGCCGTCAGTTGTGGTGGGGTCATCGCATTCCGGTGTGGTATATAGAGGCCCCCTCTAACTCCCCCGAAGGGGGAGAAATGTTCCCCTCCTCTGGAGGGGTTAGGGGAGG
>Ga0209261_10000012_pt1 | contig 46757 bp, 30 predicted proteins | sample DOMMetBare1Fresh_FD_187470 | JGI IMG/M metagenome (GOLD analysis project Ga0209261, IMG submission 187470) | Wetland sediment microbial communities from St. Louis River estuary, USA, under dissolved organic matter induced mercury methylation -... | ecosystem: Environmental > Aquatic >...
CAACGAACAGCAACGAATCTGGATGACGCTGGGTTCAGGAGAAAAAAACCTGGCAACCATCAACCTGAATAATCAATCTATCCCGAAAGTAAAATGGAAATTTCTTAAAATTCCGGGCATTGAAACCGGCAGCATTTCAGGATTGTGTGAACTTGATAATAAACTCTATGTGACTACCAGCGATGTAAACATCATGCTGGCACAATACCAGATAGATACTGACCATTGGGAAAGCATTAACATGAAGTCCATTGGTGGCGACAATGTTCAGTCTTCGATTGTAAAGACTTCGGACGGAAAACTGTGGATTGGAGGTCACAGTAAACTCTACTCTCTGACAAATTCGACCTGGAAAGTATATCAGTATCCCGATATTGCCTTACCTCTTTCCTATATCCAGTTAATCAGCGATCAGGACAATAATCTGTACATTTATGGAAATGACGGAAGTTTGCTGAAACTTGATCTCTCAACAACAAAATATTGCACCTTTCTTGGTCTGAATTTTCAATGCAATACATCAGACGGCAAATACTGGTTCACCACCAATACAGGCGAAGTGGTTGAAAGCGACAAAAACATGCAGAAGTTTACCCGTTATTCAGTTTCCGATGGGTTAATGAGCATGGCAATGTCCCTTTATTTTTCGAAGAAAAGTGGTTTATGGGCTGCAGGAAGTCACCACGGTAAAGCGGCCATTGCCAGGTTTCGCCAGGGAAAATGGGAAAACACCATTTTTCCTGAATTGTACCTCGGAATAGCTTACAATGGAATTTGCGAACTTGGCGATTCGGCAATCGCATTTCCGGTGAATGGTGTTCCAGAACTTGGAAACACCAATTACCACGGTGGATTTGTAAGCTTTAATTATAAGCGGTCGGTCTGGAAAGCTTTTACCCGCGATATTGTCCCGCAACGCATTCCTTCACTTGGTCAAACCTCTGATGGCAGACTTTGGTTTTCAGGTAATGATCTTCATGTTTATGACGGAAAAAGCACCCAAAAAATTGACCTTCAGTCGAACGCAACAAACTGGACTGATGATGTGAGGATTTCGCCGACTGATCAGATTTGGGTCGCGCAAGGTGGAACAGGGCTGTTTCATTTCAATGGTAAAAAATGGACCCGATTCACAACATTTGATGGTTTGGCCAGCAATATGGTCACCAATATTTTTATCGAAAGCGACAGTTCGGTTTACATTGCTTCAGACAAAGGTATTTCACTTTTTGATGGTCAACAGTTTATCCCGCAAATCATACATTCCGATTTAAATATCCAACGCGAACGCGGCAATCTTCGTAAATCAGACCCAGGATCGCTTTGGATTAATCAGGCAACGCGCGAATGGTATTTATACGATTTTAAGACAACGGTTGAGGATCCATCGATTTTCAAAACAATCAGGTACAAGAAAGATAATCACGCCCCGAAAACAACCATATCCTTTTCAAACCGTGAACTTTCATCTTCAGGAAATATAATGATCAGCTACACCGGAAGTGATTACTGGAATCAATCTCCGGCAGATAAAATACAATTCTCAACCAGGTTAAACGGCAAGGAATGGTCGCTCTTTTCATTTAATAAATCTTCAGCTTTTTTAGACCTTGATCCCGGAAATTATAATCTGGAAATTCGGTCACGTGATCAGGATGGAAACATTGAATCCGTTCCGGCCAGGATTTCTTTCAGCATTTTACCTCCGGTATATTTACGTGTATGGTTTATCCTTACAATATTGACTTTTCTGGGAATTATCATTTGGCTGCTTATCAGACTATACGCCCGCAACAGGCAAATTCATGAACTCGACCAACTGAAACTCCGTTTATTTACGGACATATCGCATGAACTGAAAACTCCGTTAACACTGATTTCGCTGCCTCTTCAGAAATTGCTGGATAAAGCAGATAAACAGCATGACAATAAAGATAGTCTTGAACTGATTTACAACAATGTGCAGCGACTGAACAACCTGGTCAATCAGGTGGTTGATTTTCGACGATTAGAAGCCGGTAAAATACAGATGGAAATCAGCCCCGGCGATTTAATTTTACATCTCCGGAATATTTACAATTACTATACTCCACTTGCACACGAAAAAAACATCCAGTTTGAATTTAGCTGTAATCTGCAGGAATTGTGGGTCAAATATGACGCTGATAAACTTGAGAAAATTGTGGTCAATTTGCTGTCGAATGCGTTTAAATTCACTCCTGAAAATGAAAAAGTGGAGCTAAATGCACAGATAAATGCTTCCTGCGATCAATTAAAAATCCTTGTGACCGATTCCGGACCTGGCATACCTCAGGAATTACAACAAAATATTTTCGATCGTTTTTACCGGCTCAGAAACGAAAAGATCAATCGCATTCCCGGATCTGGCATCGGGTTATCGCTCGTTAAAGAATTGGTTAATTTGTATCAGGGAAGTATTGAAGTCATCAGCGATGGAATACATGGCACCACTTTTCAGGTCACTTTGCCCCTGTTTGTTTCCGAAAAAAGTATGGCAACAGCTATTCAGGAAAAAGTGGAGGAGGATTTCAGCAAGTATGAAACTACTGAAAAACCAGTAATTCTGCTGATTGAAGACGAAGAACCGATGTTGCGCTTTGTAATGAAGGAACTGAATGTATATTTCGATATGAAAGGCGTTGGTTCGGTTGAAAAAGCGTTTGAATGGCTGAATGATGAAATGCCCGATTTAATTATTTCGGATGTAATGCTGCCCGGTATGACCGGTATGGAATTTTGCAGAAAACTGAAAACGGAAGAACTGACCAGTCATTTACCGGTTATTTTGCTCACAGCCCGCGATTCGGAGGAAGATATTGTGGAAGGTTTGTGCGCTGGTGCCGATGCATACGTGACCAAACCATTCCGGATGAATGAGCTGATTGCCCGTTGTTTTAATCTGATTGAAAACCGGCGACGTATGAAAGAACGATTTGCCGATCAGGAAGAAATAGAATCGGCCATATTTGCTCAAAATCCAGCTGATCAGGCGTTTCTGGAAAAATCGATCCGGATCGTTTTTGAAAATCTCGACAATTCTGAATTCGATGTGCCTCAATTCTGCCAGCAAATGCACATGAGCAAAACCTTGCTTTATTCCAAGCTGAAATCACTAACCGGTCAATCGGCCACCGAGTTTGTGCGCAATATCAGACTAAAGGAAGCCAGAAAACTACTGATGATTAACGATCACCAACAAACCATAGCGGAGATCAGTTACCGGGTTGGTTTTAACGATCCGCTCTATTTTTCGCGCTGTTTTAGAAAATACTTTGGGGTTCCGCCTTCAGCAGTAGAAAAGAAATAATCTTTCAGTTTACAGTAATAATTCGTGTGCGGGTAGCTGTCTCATTGTTATTTTCAAAATAGCTGATCCTGATTTTGGTTTCATTTCCAGACATAAAAAGCACTTTCAGATTACTTTGTTTCCCGGGTTCAACGACTTCAAAAATCTGGGAATTTAATTGACCATCATAAATCGTATTTTTCCAATTGGTATCCGATTCCATGCGGAATGCCCAATAACCGCCAAATCCAGATTCTCCTCCCGTTATGAATTCCAGCTTGATTTTCAATGTCATTCCTTTGGGTGCTAGAGCTGAAAAACTGTAAAACCTTCCAAAATCAGTTTTGTAACTAATAAATGAAGTATTATTTTCATTTAAAATATTTAAAACACCATCAACTGTTTCAGGATAAGTTAATAAACTTATTGCTTTATAAGTTGACCTCCCGATGAACTGAGTTATATATTTTTCGAACTCAGGAATCTGAATGGTAGCGCCTATTTCGTTGTATCGGTTAACCAGGTTTTGCCTGATTTTAGCTGAATTCAAGTATTTGGCATGACTTATCAAGGATGTTTTCAGCGTTTCACTGTCTAGCTTTCCATCCGGACTAATATCAGCGCTCAAATTGGCCAATAGTTCCGAAAGTTCAGCTTCCGACCGGTAACCCTGCAAAATGGATGATACAGCAAGCAAAATACCGTTGTCATCGCCACTTTTATTGATATCAAGCAATTCTGAACTTCGAATATCACTTTTACTCAAACTGAAAATAGCGAGAATCTCTTCCATAGCTTTTTTCTTAGCATCGGCAAAAGAAAGTCCACCGGATACCAGCTTTTCGACACGGGCTTTTTCAAGAGTCGACAAAACATTTACGTTCAGGGTATTTATATTCGAAACATCAGCCAGACCATTCAAGGTTAGTTGAGCATTGGAAACCATCCCGGTTACTTCGTTAAAGTAAAAACCATTCGCCCTTAATTCTACAAACGATGAAGCCAACTGAATTCCGGAAAGTTCAAAAGTCCCCAGGTTGTCTTTGATTTGTGAAGTAAATACTTTCCCTGTTTGTGAAAGATCCTGTTTCAATTCTGAAACGGAAACTGAAGTACCGTTCAGAAATGGCCCTTTCTGAACAAAGCCTGACAATTTTATGGTGGGAAGAACTTCCGGACTTTCATTATTGCACGAAGAAAAAAACAACAGGGAAACTGACATCAGGGTGCAGATCAATATAAAGATTTTCATGATTTGTTGGTTTTACGGTTAAGTAAAAATACAGAATCTAAAATGATGTTCAATACAAACACAGTCAGTTTCTTTTACCATAAAAACAGCAAATGGTACAAGGAATTAATTTAATCCCTGTACCATTTAGTATAATCTATCAATCAAGGAGTTCGTCTCAATCGTCAAAACACTCAAAAATTATTTCATCCCTAATTTATTTCAGAATCTGATAAATACTGAGTTGGGATATTGAATCAAGTTCAGGATGACGAAATCTTTGACTTCTGTGACAGCCTTTCGATTCTATTCACGGTGTGACTTTGAGTCACCCCGTGAGTAGTATCACTAAACAATTATTTTACTTCTGTTATTTCAATTACGGCGCTGGTTAAATCGCTGTTGTTTGGAAGTTTAAGTCCGATTTTAATCAGGTAATCGCCTGAAAAAGTTTTGCCATCGGAAGGAAACCATGATCGAATGCCCTGCATTTTATTAATTTCCACGATCTTGTATTTTTTATTCGGATCCAACCCCAATAAGCGAACGTCGCTGTATTGATTGAATGCCCGCGGATGAAGTGAGTAGGAAAACAATATCGCTTTGTCTTTGGTCTCGTTGGCGTACATCAATACAGCACGATCTTCTTCGTAAGGAGAAACAAGCCTGTATAAATCACCTTTCCAAACGAGTTCTTTCAGGCGGTTGTAATTCTGAACGGCCTGCTTGCTAAAACTCAGTTCATCTCCTGTCATTTCATTAACCCGGATATCATAGCCCATTTTACCCATCATGGCCACATCTGTTTTAAATTTGATCGATTGTTTGCCCATGGAAGTGATGTGATTGCACGAAGTAATGCTTGGGAAAAAGTAGGAATATCCCCACTGGATAAAAACCCTTTCATAGGGATCGGTATTATCGCTGGGCCAGAATTCGGTAAAATATTTCATGGCGCCGTAATCGGTGCGTCCACCGCCACCCGAACAAAGCATAATGGGCAAAGTAGGATATTTAGCCCGGAGCCGCTCCATCACCCGGTAAAAGCTCCGCACATATTCAATCTGCACATGCGACTGTTTATCTTTCAGATAGGGTGAATACGTATTGGTCATCATCCGGTTGCAGTCCCATTTTATGAACGCGATCTTCGGATTTTTAGTCATCATATCGTCAACCAGTTTAAAAACAAATTCCTGAACTTCAGGATTGGTCAGGTCCAATACCAGCTGATTGCGGTAATAATGTTCGCTTCGGTTAGGTAATTTCAGCACCCAGTCCGGATGTTTTTCATACAATTCGCTTTTCGGATTCACCATTTCGGGCTCGAGCCAGATTCCGAATTTCACACCCTTCGCTTCGGCTTGTTCAACGAGGTAACCCAATCCATGTGGTAATTTAGTGGTGGTTTCCTGCCAGTCGCCCAAACCTGCACGATCATTTGCGCGTGGATATTTGTTTCCGAACCAGCCATCGTCAAGTAGAAAAAGGTCGACACCAAGTTCTTTGGCACCACCGAAAAGATCGGTTAATTTTTTTTCATCAAAATCGAAATATGTAGCTTCCCAATTGTTCAGAAGTGAAAGTCGGGTTCCGTTTCCATCCATGATTCCATAATTCCTGGCCCAGCGGTGAAAATTACGGCTGGCCTGTCCTTTTCCCTGATTGCTGAACGTGAATAAAAATTCAGGTGTGACAAATGTTTCATTCGGCTTCAGATGATATTCGGAAGCAAACGGATTGATTCCTGAATTGATGCGCAGTGAACCTTCGTTGTCAATTTCAAAAAGCATCTGAAAACTGCCTGTCCAGCCTAAAGTTCCCGCAATAACTTCTCCGGAATTCTCAGTTGCTGGCTTATTTTTGGCCAGAAAAAATACCGGAGTTTGGTACATGTTAGCGCGGGTACCCAGTTTACTGTCAATAGTTTTAATGCCCGCCGTCAACTGACTTTCTTCCATACGCATCTCTTTTGCCCAGTCGCCATGAAACTGTGTCAACCAGTACTTATCGGCATCGACGTGCAACATCGATGATGCAAAATTGAAGAGTATCACCGGATTTTTCTCCTGATGTTTGATTTCTGTCCAGGTTTTAATAATATTTTCCTTCTGAAAAGCGGTAAAATTAAGCTGGACTTCTACCGGATATTTCGGATCTTTCAGAAGAATTGAAGTGGTTACAAGATTTCCATCGCGGGTTACTTTTTCATCGGCAACAAGCAATTCGAGTGATGGATTACCATCGTTATGCAACATTTTAATCGCAGGTTCAAACAAATTGTCAGTACCCGATGGAATATAGGCTTCGTGTTGATTAGGCAATGTCTTGTAATCTTCAGGATTCAATAACTTTTCGCCCAGATAAACCTGATACAATTTCTGGTTTTTACCAACCGAAAAGACCAATGAAGTATTTTCAGTTTCAACTATTATTTGTCTTTGGGTTTGTGGAGCAGCCGGAAACTGAGCTTTCAGATTTACGGCTAACACAATCAGACTTAAAAGAAGGCAATTCCTTTTCATGATTATTACAGTTTAATTAGATATAAATTGGCAAGGCGAAAGGTATTAATAATATCTAAAAAAATCGCCGCTATTGCTTGATACAATAGCGGCGAAATAAAAAGTTTAAACCAAATTACTACTAATAGTATCCCGGGTTTTGCACATCAGCAATAGCTGGAATTGGCAATAAACGATCGGTATAAGTATTTGGTATTGGTCTCAGCTTATGGTAATCTTTAATATTAGCAGCAGCATCGACATTGTAGAGTCTTACGCGGGCAACAAGTGTTCCGGTACGTGCCAAATCTTCCCAGCGATTTAATTCACCGTAAAGTTCGCGGCCACGTTCTTCGAGCATAAAATCTACAAACGGGTCAAATCCGGCTCCTGAAGGAAGTTTTGGGCTTTTAACCATCGCTTCAGTTACCAACATATTGCTGGCTGTTGAAGATGTATTAGCTACACCGCCATCAACTTTTGCAACTTCTGCCGGCTTGGTTTCACCTTCGGCATATGCCGCACGGGAACGAATCACATTGATGTATTTCACGGCATTTGCAAAGTCACCTTTACGTCCATATGCTTCAGCAGCAATCAGATAAGTTTCGGCTAAACGCATGCGATGGAAGTTCCTTGAACCTGCCTGATAATTGATGTCAGGACGTTGGTCATCCAGCCATTTCGAAAGGTTTGGAAAATTATTCGTATCATATTTATCAACCGGAATATAAAGATATGGCGCTTTCGCAATATCGATCAGCATCTGACGATACTTGGCTTTATCCAGCAATGTTTGTTTTGGAAAAGTTGTTGAATAATCAGAAAGGCCACCGTAGAATTTAGGTGAAATGTAAATCGCCGTATCACCAGCCTTGAATTTTGGTTTTCCAACCAGGGCAGCAGGTGTAGTGTAAATTACATCCGTCTTGTCTTCAGCGTTTGTTGAAGGATTGATATAATAATATTCTTTCGCCCATTTGGTGGCAGTTCCAGGATTGTTGCAAATAAATGTTCTTTTGAAGGTCTTGTAAATCCTTGAGTCATTTTTGCGGTCCCACAATGAATTGATGATAGCTGGATTTGGACGCATACGTTTCCATGGACGGCCATTGGCGATATCGCGGATCATACCAGGTTTCACATCATACTGAGTCACCCAGTACAGGTGCAACTGATTACCTCCGTCAGAACCAGAACTACCGGCTCCGCTGAATAGTGCATCTTTGGTATATTCAACATCCCATATAATTTCTTTGGAAACCTTTTGATTATTTTGCTCAAATACATTATAGAAGTTTGATTCCAGTGAAAATTTTCCGGAATTGATCACTGCTTCCGAATAAAATGCAGCACTATCCAAATCGGTTGATTTTCCACCGCGAACGGAAGCTTCAGAGCTGATACGTGTCAGGTACACTTTAGCAAGCAGGTGGGAAGCCGACCATTTTGTTGCACGACCTCTGTCGGTTTGCTGGTAAACGTCAGGAAGAACTGCATAAGCAGCTTTCAGGTCACTGATAATCTGTTTGTAAACATCGGAAACAGGCGAACGTTTGAAATCGGTCACCACCTGAGTTACATTACCTTCAGTAATCAATGGAAGCGCTCCGTAATGCTGAACCAAATCATAATAGTAATATGCACGCATAAATTTCAGTTCGGCAATACGCTGGGTTTTCTGAACGTCAGTCATATCCGGAACATCTTTCATATACATCAACGCGGTGTTGGCGCGGGTGATCCCTTTGTAATTATTGTTCCAGAATTTATTAATAACATCCTGCTGTGGATTCAGTCCGCTCAGGTATTTGTTAAAAGCGTCTTTATTTCCACCATCGGTGCCTTCCCATGTAAAATCAGTACCATATTCGGTCAAACAGAAATAAGCTTCCATATTTCCTCCTGAAGTACTGTTTCCACCCTGATTCCAGGCTCCTGTATACCACCTCATGTCCTGATAAACGCCTGTAACAGCAGCTTCCATCCCGACTTTGGTTTTAAAATAATCGTAGCCCACATCGGTATATCTTTCCTCTTTCAGATAATCGTTACAAGACGAGAAAGAAAAGATAAGAAGAATTGTGACTATATAAATAGTTATTTTTTTCATATTCGTTAATTTTATGTAATAATGCTTCTTAAATGTCTTAGTATTATAAACTCAGGTTTACTCCAAACATGAAGGTACGTGGCATTGGATTATTGAAATCCTGACCACTTTCAGGGTCGGTACCCGGGAAATTGGTAATAACGAAAGCATTCTGAACAGTAGTATAAAGTCTGAATTTAGTAACTTTTACTTTTGCTAAAATACTTTTTGGCAAGTTATAACCCAATGTTGCACTACTTAAACGAAGAAATGAAGCATCAAAATAGTTCATCGAACTTCTGTAAGCAGGGTTTTCAACACCATTGTTTGGACGAGGTGCTTCGTTACTTCCATTGCTGGCGATAGCTGCTCCGCTGGCATCATATTCAGTAACTCTCCAGTAATTTACTTTCAAGCTATTATAACGTCCATTGAAACTTAAACCACGGTCGAATTGCAGCATATTTCCATAAGATGCATTTAAGAAGAAGTTTAGATCAAAATTCTTATAGGTAATATAGTTGGTCATACTTGCCGTAAATTTCGGACGGGTTGAACCAATTATTTGCCTGTCAGCTGCTGTAATTTTATAATCGCCGTCGGTATCGGCCACTTTGATCATCCCTGGTTTGAACTGGGTACCATATTTTGCCATTTCGGCTTCTTCGCCCAATTGCCAAATTCCGAGTGATTTATAATCGTAATAAACCTGAAGTGGTTGTCCGATAAACCAGCCGTTTCCGGTATCGTCATTTTTACCTCCGTAAAGTTCAACAATTTCTTCCTTATTGCGGGCGAAAATGAAATCGGTACTCCAGCTGAAATGAGGTTTCTGAATATTCTGTGAGTTGATTGTTACTTCAATACCTTTGTTACGGGTTTTTCCAACGTTATAAACAACGCTGTTGAATCCGGAAACCTGAGGCAATTGTCTGTCCATTAACAAATCGGAAGTATTCTGAAGATAAACATCAATAACACCGCTGATACGTCCTTTCATGATGCCAAAATCCAAACCGGCATTGTATTGTTTGGTTTTTTCCCATTTCAGGTCTGGATTAGGCATTTCGTTCTGGTAGAAAGCCATCATATTGGTTCCGCCAAAATTGTAACGGGCATATGCCAGGTTACCAGCTGTTTTATATGGGTCGATAGCCGAGTTTCCGGTAATACCATAACCGGCGCGAAGTTTCAGGTTATTGAAAATGGAATTGTCTTTCATAAATCCTTCTTCATTAATACGCCATGCCAAAGCGGCTGATGGGAACATTACCCATTTCTTTCCGGGAGCCAAACGTGAAGCACCATCATAACGGGCCGAAGCAGTTAACAGGTATTTATCCTTGTAACTGTAATTGATACGTCCCATGTAGGATGCCAACTGCCATTTGGTATAATTACTAGACACTGCAGAAATGGTAGGCGAACTACCAACATTATACCATAATTGAGTTTCGTAAGGAAGATCCAAAACATTTATACGTGAAGATTCAAATTTTTCCTGTTGAATTGATTCCAGGAATGTAGCTCCAAATGAATGGTCGTTAATTTTTTTATTCCAATACAGGAGGTTTTCCCAGGTGTACATGGTACGGGTATCGCCACCATTTTCAGCACGGGCTTTACCACCCTGACGATCTGAACTGCGTCCACCATAAAAACGCTGATCAAGATAAGGTCCAAAGTCAAGACCAAAGTTCGAACGGAATTTTATATCGAAAGGCAATTTAGCTTCAACATAGTAGCTTCCCAGAAACCGGTCTTTTCTTTTCAATATTTTAGCTTCGGTAATATTTAATACCGGATTCCACAACTGTGGATCATTTCCCGGACGGTTAAACAGTACGCCATCAGCATTCCGGACATTGGCAAGCGGAGAAAGACTTGTAACACCACCAAATACATTCGGACCATCATTGCGGTCGAAATGTGAGAACTGCGTCTGTCCACCAATGGTTACATGATCAGAAATTTCCCAGTCGAAGTTTACACGTGCTGAATATCTTGAATAGTCCTGGGTTTTCAGTAAACCTTTTTCATCGTAATAAGTAGCTGAAGCCAAAACTTTTAATTTGTCAGTACCTCCACGCACGCTAATCTCATGGTTCTGGACCTGTCCCTGACGCATTACTTCGCCATACCAGTCGGTTGACTGAAGTCTTTCAGGATGCCATGAACCATCAGGATCGTAGGCACTTTGAATTTTAAAGCCGATACCAGCTAAATCGTTTTCCTGTCCAACCGGAAGCATAACAACATCCATGGCATAGGTAGGAGCCGTAACCGGATATTTACCAGTTGTACGATAAGCTTCACGCAAAAATTCAACCCATTCCGGTCCGTTGAATAAAGCAAGTTCTTTTGCCTGATTTTGAATTCCATAATAGCCATTGTAATCAACAACAGCTTTTCCGGCTTTTCCTTTTTTAGTAGTGATAATCACAACACCATTCGCACCACGTGAACCATAAATAGCTGTGGCAGAAGCATCTTTCAAAATGTCAATGGTTTCGATATCCGACTGGCTGATTTCGCTCAGTCCAACAACCAATGGAACTCCATCGACCACATAAAGTGGCTCGTTGGTAGCTTTTAACGAGCGGTTACCACGAATCATAACCTTAGCGTCGGCACCCGGTGCAGCATTTGTCTGCTGTACAACAACCCCGGCGGCTTTTCCCTGCATAGCCTGGGCGGCGCTAAAACTTGATCTTTCAGCCAATTTGGCGCTGGTCACAGAAGATACAGAACCGGTTAAGTCTTTTTTACGCACAGTTCCATAACCAACAGCAACAACCTCATCAATTCCAATGGTTTCCTGCACAAGAATTACGCTGAATGTAGTCTTGTCGCCAATGGTAATCTCCTGTGGAGTCATACCTACAAATGAAACGATAAGGACTTTTGCACTTTCCGGAACCTTCAAACTGAATTTTCCATCCATATCGGTAACAATACCAATGGTAGTTCCTTTTACAACTACCGATGCTCCGGGAACGGCCTGATTTGTTTCATCCGTTACTTTTCCGGAAATAACTTTTGTCTGTTGCTGTTCCGCGGAAACATTTCCCGGAATAGCTCCAAACCCATTAAAAAGACCTGCAAAGCAGATCAGAATCAGTGTTAGTTTAGTCGCAAGTAATAACTTCTTAAGTCTTTTTTTCATAGTCATTTAGTTATATTGCCACTTCTGTTCGTTCGTTAGTAGAAAGAAGAATACTGAATCAGAAGTCGCGGGTTAATTAGTTTAACACTCTCATATTACGGACACTGTCCCTCAAACAGTCGTTCCGTAGGTTCATTTCATTTTGTTTTACTCATGGGCAGTTTCATATTAAATATTACAATAAAAAAAATAGATGCAATCGATTGAACATTTGACTAAAAATCAAACATTTAATTTCTTAAAGCCGCGTCCTTACAATAGTTTCAAAGCTTTCTGAATAACAGAATTTTAGCATATGGATAATTGCACTTATTGTAAAAATACTTGGCTAAGATAGATGTTTAAGAAAACACAAGTTGATATAGGATTTGCAGACACATATATTATTTTTGCCTTTCGTAGCACGCAAACCTAACAACCGAAAAAGGATGAAACCATTCAAAGAAGTAGTAAACTATATTGCCGGAAACTCTTTTATTATTAAGTATAACGATTTCGAACATTTTTCAGTTCCCTACCATTACCATAATGAGTTTGAAATAGCTTTCATATTGAAAAGTACAGGAAAAAAATTCGTTGGTGACATTGTTGAAGACTTTGGCCCGGGCGATTTGGTTTTTTTTGGAAGTACACTTCCTCATTTTTTTCTTAACGACAAGCAATATTATTCCGGAAATCCTGATTTACGAGTCAATGCCTATATTCTTCAGTTTCCCGCAGATTATTTCAGCGATAGCCAATTAAAAAGGCCTGAGTTTGCCTCTATATCCAGATTATTAGCCAATTCATCACGAGGACTAAAATTTCCTGAAAGCATTAAAGATCAGGCAGGTGCATACATAAAAAAAATGTATCAGGAAAATGGATTGGTTCGGTATTTCACTTTAATTGAATTATTAAACCTCCTTGGGCAGTCCGATTTTACTCCCATTGCAAGTCATGGATATTCGAAAAACGCCTATTACAATTTTGACGACCGGCTGGTCAAAGTATATGAATTTTCCACACAAAATTTCAATAAAAAAATTTTACTGAGGGATGTAGCTTCTGTCGCAGGTATGAATTCTGCTGCTTTTTGTCGCTATTTCCGCAGTAAAATGCGAAAAACCTACGCCGAATTTATCAATGAGTTAAGAATTAACAATGCTTGTAATCTGCTACGAAACAGTAATGAAACCATCGCTTTCGTTTGTTTTGAAACGGGATTTAACAACCTGTCCAATTTCAACCGTCAGTTTAAAGTAATAATCGGAAAGTCCCCATCTGAATACCGTAAATTTCTGAATGTTGATAATAGCTGATTTTCATTTTTGATTGTTACATCTATATTTCCAGATTTATATTTAGAATTAACCACCACAGTTTATCATTTACTTAAAAAACTTGATTCCGGAACATCAATAAGTTCAAAACAATAGGCTAAATTTGACCTATTGTAATTTCTATTTACTTCAAACTTAAGTTATGAGACTGAAAGCCTTCCATAAATTTTCGTACGGACTTTATATCATTGCATCCGAATTTCAGGGCAAAAAAGCCGGATACATCGCCAATACGACTTTTCAGGTAACATCAGAACCCCCGCAATTGGCCATTTCATGTCACAAAAACAATCAGACTACCGAAGTAATTCTAGGGTCAGGTGTTTTTTCTGTATCAGTATTAAAGAAAGATGTTAACATGAAAATCATAGGTGATTTTGGTTTTTCATCATCTGGTGTAATTGACAAATTTGCCGGGGTAAATTACATGAAAGGGCCATCAGGTGCACCCATTGTGATGGATAGTTCTGTCGCATGGTTCGACTGTAAAGTGACGAAAACGATTGACCTTGGAACGCATTATATGATTATAGGCGAGGTTTTGGATGCAGACGAAATTGCCGATGAAGATCCGCTGACCTATCAATATTATCGTGAAAAATATAAAATGTATTCTCCTAAGAATTCACCTACCTATATCGAAAAATCAAAGTTGGAGGAAGAAATACCCCCCGTTTCAGAACCGGAGCATGAACATGTTTTTGACGGTGAAAGCTATGTTTGTGTGATTTGCGGATTTACATACAATCCGGAAGAAGGCGATCCTTCCATGGGAATTCCGCCCGGAACCCGATTCGAAGATCTGCCTGACGATTATAAATGTCCGATCTGCAATGCCTCGAAAGATTATTTTAAAGTTGTTTAGGTTTTAATCCGGAAATCTTTCTTATAAATCAAACACTTCCGGCATAGTTTTCATATGATTAATTGCTAATTAATCACCATGTTACCTAAATGCCATATCTTTAAATCATTTCATTATTTTTGCCGTTAAACTTTTCAACACCATGGATCAAAAAAACTACAACATAGCACTTATTCAGATTTCGCTCGATGCCAGTCCGGAAGTTAACCTGAAGAAGTGTCTGGAATGGATCAGGAAAGCAGCCAGTCAGGGTGCCAATGTGGTTTGTTTACCTGAATTATACAGTTCATTTTACTTTTGTCAAAGTGAAAATCATGATTATTTTGACCTTGCAGAACCACTGTACAACCATTCTTACAAAGAATTCAGTGCATTGGCTGCTGAGTTGGGAATTGTACTGGTCGTTCCGTTTTTTGAACGTCGCGCATCCGGCTTGTACCACAATTCAGCCTATATAATTGACACCGACGGATCCTCAGCAGGGCTGTACCGCAAAATGCATATTCCTGACGATCCGAGCTATTACGAAAAATTCTACTTTACTCCCGGAGATATCGGTTTTAAAGCTTTCAATACCAATGTTGGAAAAATCGGAACACTTATTTGCTGGGATCAGTGGTATCCTGAAGGAGCAAGAATCACAGCTTTGCAAGGCGCGGAAGTGCTCTTCTACCCTACCGCCATTGGTTGGCATCCTCACGAAAAGGAAAAATATGGAAAGAAACAATACGAAGCCTGGCAGATTGTACAGCGTGGACATGCCGTCGCCAACGGAATATTTGTTGCGGCATGCAATCGTGTTGGTTTTGAAAAACCAGTTGAATCATCAGCCGGCATTGAGTTTTGGGGAGCTTCATTTATTGCCGGACCACAAGGCGAAATTCTGGCTCAGGCTTCGCACAATAAAGAAGAAATCATATTGGCTGAAATAGATCATAGCTTAATGGAAGATGTTCGCCGCAACTGGCCTTTTTTACGCGACCGCAGGATTGATGCCTATGGTGATATTACAAAACGATTTATCGACTAAGCAGCAATTTCCTGTTTTGTAGTACATAGATTATTAAAAAAACTGAGTTCATACATTTATACCTTATAAAATCAAACCATGAAAAACATCATCGGATTTGGCGAAAATGTTCCCGGATATAATATTCCGGTATTGAACGAGCGGGAAGTCAGGGCTGCAGCGGGTATCCTGTTTTTATTTACTTATTCGGCCTTGCTGGCAATCATTTTCAAGGGCTACTTCCCCATGATCAAATATGTGATTACCGGTTTTTTAACTGATTTTTTAATCCGCGTTTTCATAAATCCCAGGTTTGCGCCAACACTGATTTTAGGTAGACTAATCGTAAAAAATCAAACTCCGGAATATGTCGGTGCAGCACAGAAAAAATTTGCATGGGTCATTGGAATTGTCCTGGCGGTAACCATGTTTATTCTGATGGTTATTGTCAACTCCTACAGCCCGATAACAGGCATCATCTGTTTGATCTGTCTGATCTTTCTATTTTTCGAGTCGGTATTTGGTATTTGTCTTGGATGCAAATTTTATTCATTGTTTTACAGGGAAAAAGCTCAATATTGTCCGGGCGAAATCTGCGAATTGAAAGACCGCCAGCCCATTCAAAAAATTTCAGGTTCACAACTACTTATTCTGTTTGGATACATCACTTTCATAGTACTTCTGGTCATTTTCTTTCAGGAATCCTTCAGTGTGAAACCATTTGATTTATTTGGCCTTGAAAATCACACTTCAGCAAAATAATTGTCCATATTGTTGATAGCTGGCAGATGAATATTTGCAGCAAGTGTATAACCTGAACATTTTCATTTTCGAATCTCTTCCGGAGATTGAATACATTTATTTCACTAATTAATGAGGAAGATAAATTTTATTACGATGCTGTTTTTTCTCTACGCATGCAGCAAACCAAAACCGGAAGGATTAATCCTGAAAATCAGGTATCAGCCTGAAAAAACCTACCAAATAACTGCCATCAGAGGAACTGAAACAGTGATTACTTATTCGGGACAGGAAATTGCAATGCGAAAATTAAAAAGCATGCGCATTAAAAATCCAACCATTTCGAAGGTCAAAACGAAAACGGAAACAGAGCTGGTTACCGGGAAGAACTCAGAAGATGAAATTTATCCGATAACTCTGACCTACCTGAAAACCAGGAGTCTCGATGGTAAAAATGAAATTCCGGAAGGAACAAAAATTCAAGGTGAAATCACAAGAGAAACCATACCAACCTTTTATAAAGTGGTTTCCGGCAACCTTGGTTTTGATCAAAAATCACAGCTCCTGAAAATGGTAAACAGCACTTTCGATCAGTTTAACTTTCCTGAAAAACAACTTAAGATTGGAGATCAGTTTTCTACCGACCGTCCGGTTTCTATACCCATGGAAAGTTCAGTCATCGAAACGGTGGTAACCACCTCCTGCAAACTGATTCAAATAAAAAACGATATCGCTGAATTTGAACTTAACCAAAGCTACCTGATGAATCCCAAAATTATGGACAATTCATTTAAAGGAAATGGTACCGGAAAAGGCAGGTTCAGTTATGATATCACAAACAGTTTGATTACTGATTACTCTATTAGAACCGAGTTGATCATGAATAAAAAACTCGATTATTTTGAATTCGATCTGAAAACTGTCAATGAATTTAGTCAGCAAACAACATTGGTAGTCAAGTAAGGTCTCATTTACTCACTTAAAATAGCAGGCCATGTATTATATACTTTTTTACAAAACAGTTGAGAATTACATCGAACGCCGAGCTCCATACCGGGAGGAACATCTGAATCTGGCAATGGAGGCGCATCAGAAAGGTTCACTGATGCTGGGAGGAGCATTAGGCAATCCGGCAGATGGAGCTATTCTGATATTCAAAGGAGATAGTCCGGAAGTGGCTGAAGATTTTGTGAAGCGCGATCCATATGTTAGAAACGGACTGATCACCGAATGGACAATCCGGGAATGGAATGTTGTTATTGGTGGAAATTAACCGGTACATCAGAGAATAAAAGACCTGCAAAAGCATGAAATACATCCTCGAAACAGACCGTTTAAAGCTTAGGGAATTCAATTTCAATGACGCTCTTTTTACAATAGAACTCCTGAATAGTCCAGGCTGGCTTCAATTTATCGGCAATCGAAATGTTTCCAACGAAGTTCAGGCAAAAAGCTATCTGGAAAACGGTCCGATTAAAAGCTATGGGGAAAATGGCTATGGATTATGGCTGGTTGAGAAAAAGGAAGACAATGTTCCAATTGGCATGTGCGGAATTATTAACCGTGCCAGTCTTGACAATCCTGACATTGGCTACGCGTTTCTGCCTGAATTCACCGGTCACGGGTATGCTTTTGAAATTGCGAATGCCACTTTAAAATTGGCGAAAGACACATTAAAAATTCCTGTAATTGCTGCAATTACGACCGACTCAAATTTGAAATCAATACGGTTACTTGATAAATTAGGATTTAAATTTAAACGCAGAATTTTCTTTCAGGATGACAATGAAGAATTACTTTTGTATAACATTTAATAAAAAAAATCAGGATCAGCTTTAAACAGATAAAATTTCACTGATCAGGATTTAAGTAACTTTTTTTGCCAAATGATTAATCCGGAATATAAATGAACAGCATAAAACGTAGATTCCCTGCTGAATGGGAAAAACATCAGGCAACACTTTTGTCATTTCCCTCCGAAGGCCGGGACTGGCCCGGTAAATACCATGCCATTAAATGGGCATTTGTTGAACTAATTAAAAAAGTGACCACCTATGAACCAGTAATTCTGGTTGTGAAGTCGGAAGATTTACGTGAAAAAGTAATGGTAATGCTTGAGCAGGCACATGTCGATCAATCTGCTGTAAGTTACATCATCAAAGATACCAACCGTAACTGGATGCGCGATTCAGGTCCGGCAATTGTAAAAACTCATTCTGGCAACAGGGAAGCCATTCAATTTGGATTTACAGGCTGGGCCAAATACAAAAATCACAAAAAAGACCAGGGAATTCCTGCCTCAGTTGCCGGATTTTTGGATCTACCCATTGTGCCGGCTATCTATAAAAATAAACTGGTTGTTCTCGAAGGAGGTTCAATTGATGTCAACGGCTCAGGAACGCTGATTACCACGGAAGAGTGTCTGATGGATCCGGTTCAGCAGATTCGAAACAAAGGATTCAAAAAAGAAGATTACGAAAATGTGTTTCGCGAATATCTGGGGGTTACAAACACCATTTGGCTGGGTGAAGGTATTGAAGGCGATGATACCCACGGCCATGTTGATGATATTTGCAGGTTTGTTAACCGAAACACAGTAGTTGCTGTTGCGGAACCATACAAAAACGATCCCAACCATCCTAAACTGGAAGCAAATCTGGATATTCTTCGTAATTCCAGACTCGAAAACGGAGAAAAACTGAATGTTGTTACCATGCCAATGCCTGGCAGACTTGATTTTGAAGATCTTCGCCTTCCGGCAAGTTATGTCAATTTTTTAATGACAAATGGCTGTTTGCTGGTACCTACCTTCAACGATAAAAACGACTACAAGGCATTAGGAATTCTTACTGATCTTTTCCCCGATCGTGATGTGATTGGAATAAGTGCAATTGATTTGGTTTGGGGATTAGGCACCTTACATTGTCTGAGCCACGAAATTTGTCTGTAAAATTATTCTTCCTTACTCAGGTTTTGACACATCTCCCTTTTTAAGAAAACTGTGCCTGGCTCCGTACGAGAAATAAATCAGTAGACCAAGCATCAGCCAAATGCCGAAACGGAACCAATTGGTTACCCCTAATTCGCTCATCAGATATAAATTGGTAAGCAATCCAAGTACCGGAATGAGCGACCACCTCTTCATAACCGCCTTAAATGTTATTACAATTGAAACGAAGAAAAAGATCAAAACCGGAAAATGATTTCTCACAATTTTGAAAAAGTTGAATCCTTCGGAATATTCCTTCCCAAAACTTGAAATATCAAAACCTGAATTCCAGACCAGCAAAAAAATAACTAACCAGATCGGCAAAAGATATCGGCGACTATCAGCATATGGAACGCGAAATCCTTTCCCATCGTGTTTTTGTTTTCCGGTAGGATTAAGCACTATTATTCCTCCTGAAACAAGAATAAAAGCAAATAACGTTCCTATACTTGTCAGATCGGTTACTTCAGTAAGATTCATAAAAAGAGACGGAATTGCCACAACAAATCCGGTCAGAATTGTTGAAAAGGCAGGTGTCCGGTATTTCGGATGAAGCCGTGCAAAGATTGGTGGCAACAGACCGTCACGGCTCATGCTCATCCATATTCGTGGCTGCCCCAGTTGAAATACCAGCAAAACACTGGCCATTGCAATTACTGCACCAGCGGCTATTACTCCTGAAAGTTTGGTTAAATGCAATTTTGTAAACACATAGGCCATCGGATCTGAAACACCCAATTCATTGTACGGAACCATACCTGTCAATACCAAACTAATCAGTACATACAGCACCGTTGTAATTAACAAGGCATAAAACATCGATAAAGGCAAATCACGTCTGGGATTTTTACATTCTTCCGCCGTTGTTGAAATAGCATCAAAACCAATATAAGCAAAGAACACTCCTGAAACTCCTTTCAACACTCCACCTATTCCGTTTGGCGCAAATGGGCTCCAGTTTTCAGGCTTCACATAAAAAGCGCCGACTCCAACAACCAGTAGCAGGATTGCAATTTTCAGCAGAACAAAAAAATCATTGGTAATTCGCGATTCCCGAATTCCACGATAACAAATCCAGGTAATTACAAAAACGATAAATAAGGCAGGAATGTCAGCAACCAAATGAAAATTTCCAATTTGTGGGGCTGTACTCCATGCCGTATAAGCATCCAGTAATTCAGGGCTTAAGTTAGCTAAAGGAGTTCCTGAATTGATAAGATTCAGTGCAGTATGATATCCCCGCGATGCAGTCAAAAAATCAGTAGACAGAAAACTGGGAATATGAAAGCCGAGTCCATCCATTAATCCTGTAAAATAACCCGACCAGGAAATTGCGACAGCAATATTGCCAATGGCATATTCCATGATTAAATCCCAGCCAATAATCCAGGCGATTAATTCTCCGAAACTTACATATGCATAAGTATAGGCACTCCCGCTAATCGGGATGGATGCGGCAAATTCGGCATAACACATAGCCGACAAACCACAGGCAATAGCAGTAAAGACAAAGAGAAGAGAAACCGCAGGGCCACCGCTCGCAGCAGCATTTCCGATTGTACTGAAAATGCCGGCACCGACAATTGCTGCAACACCAAGTGCGGTCAGGTCAAAAACACGGAGTGTTTTTTTCATACCGCCAGAGTGACCAACTAATGAATCCGCATCATGTAAAATGTCTGAAATGGATTTTTTCCGAAATAGGTTATCAATCTTCACCGGCAATATTATATGTGGCTAAAATAAAGAAAAATTGACTAAAATCATGAATTGTCCATTATTTCAGGTCTATGAAAAAGTGAAATATCAGTGGGTAAAGGAGTTCTGAAAACGGGAGAATTGAGAAAAATAACCCGTAACAGGGTTACCTTTTTGCATTTTACGGAATATATAATAGTTTTGCATCCGTATTTGCAAAAAAACCAAACTAATTGATTTAACCCAAACTATCAAATGGAAAAAAAAGGTCAATATAAATATGTTCTGATATTTATCCTTGCCATAGCCCTGCATCTTTCCACCTACTCCCAAAATCGCAAATACTTCATTATTACCGGAAAAATTGTTTCTGAAACCGAATTTATTGAGCCTGGTGAGATCCGGATCATTAAAAAAGATTCCCCGGCAATTTATATGCCTATTCCATCACATGGTCGCTTTCGACTTGAACTCGATTACAACACAGACTATAAATTAACGTTTACTCAAGTCGGTCGAATTCCAAAAACCATTCTGGTAAACACCGAAATTCCAAAAGAAGTATATCTCCGGAAAACCAATGTACCCCATTTTTTAATGGCTGTAAAGCTCCTTATTGACAATCAGGATGTATCAAACATTTACTATGCTGAAGACCAGAAGCAGCAGATAAACTATTCGTATCAGAATGATTGTTTTCTAAAAGTTCCCAACATTTACGATGTGGAATATGTGGATAAGGTTAACCAGCAGCAGGCATCAGCCATCGCAACCCCCGAAAACAAATCTAAATTGAAGATTTATCAGGTTTTTTAATTACTCTGAAATCATTTCGAAGTTGATATTCTCCAATGACCTGTGTTTGACTATACAGGGGAATAAATTCTGAAATCTGACGTTATTATCTTTAAAGAATAATAATGGCGGAATACCCAGAAATAAACATGGTATGAAATGTATGTCCTTTCGTTGATTTAGTTAATTTTACGGGGTATTCGGGAAGTCTATGTAGTTATTCCGTACTCAAATATTTTATTGAAACTAAACATATATGCAGAAGATAAGTAGGATAGGGATTTGGTTAATTCTGATTCTTATTTTTTTGTTTCAGCTTCAAACTCAGGCGCAAAGCAAAAAATATTTCGTAATTACCGGCCGAATTGTTCCTGAGATCGCAGATGCCGGCACCGGTGTTATTGAGATAAAAAAAAATGATAACGAAGTTGCAACTATAGAAATCCCTAAGAACGGACGATTCAGATTTGAACTGGAATTTTTTAATGAATACAATCTGACTTTTAAATATCCCCGTCATTTTAATAAAATCATCCTCGTATCTACTGAGATACCCAAAGAAGTTTGGGAACGCGACAATGACTTCCCACCCTTCCCTATGATTGTTCAGATGCAGCAGGAGTTCGAGGGGATTGACAAGAGCTTTACCATGAAACCGCAAGGAAAGATTTTTTATGGAAAAGACATCGACAATTTTGAGAAAGAAAGCTACATTTCTGACATACAATTCCAGGAACAACTTGAAACGGCCAAGGCTCAGGCCAATAAAGTACAAAAGGAAGCCCAGTCTATAACAAAAGAAAACGATCAGGATTTAGCGGCCAAACAGAAAAGCTTTGACCAACTCATCAAAGAAGCCGATACCCACTACCAGCGTGGCGAATACCAAATGGCTTTAATGAAGTATCTGGAGGCCAGAAAATTATTCCCTGATAAAGCTTATCCGAGCGACCGTGTTGCCGAACTGCAGGATTTGGTTAAGGCGCTGGAAATTACAGCCAAACAAAAAGCTGATCTGGATCAGAAATACCAGGCAACCATTACAAAAGCCAACGGATTATTTGATTTGAAAACATATATCAGCGCCAAGCCTCTTTACGAGGAAGCTTTGCAATATAAACCTGGCGATGTATTTGCTAATGGCCGCATCAACGAAATTGACCAGTTGCTTGCGCTTCAGGAAAAACAAAAACAATATGCTGATTTAATTGCTCAGGCCGACAATAGCTATAAATCGAAGAATTTCGATCAGGCCATTACACTCTATAACAAGGCTACATTAGTTGTTCCTGAAGATCAATATCCAAAAAACCAGGTTAACCAGATAAATGCTGAACGTCTGCAACAGGCTAAGCTGGATCAAATAGAAAAAGATTTCAACCAGACCATCCAAGCAGCCAATACTCAAACACAGCAAAAGGACTATCTTCAGGCATTAGGTTCGTTTAAAAAAGCGCTGGAACTTAAACCTGACAGCAAACTGGCTAAGGACAAAATCAGCGAAATGGAACAGGCTATCGTGGCTGTTGAAACTGACAAAAAATATTTACAGGCTATTCAGCTGGCAGATCAGGCAATGGCTGCCAACGATCTGCAAAAAGCGAAGCTGCAATATCTGGAGGCTCAAAAAATAAAAACCGGCGAGGCTTACCCAAAAACAAAACTTGAAGAAATTGCTCGTACTGAATCAAATGAAATTGAATTCAACGAATTGGTTACCAAGGCCGAAAAAGCCTTTAGCCTCAACAATTACGACGAAGCATTTCAGTTATTTTCTAGTGCTCTTGAATTAAAACCAAAAAATCCGGTTGTTCAAAAACGCATCGACGATATTCAAAATATTCGTAACCTTCAGGCAAGCGAAAAAGAATACAAAGATTTGATTGCACAAGCAGATCAATCATTCCAAAACAACCAGATTGATGCTTCCTTATCAGCTTACAACAAAGCCATTCTGCTTAAGAAAACAGAATCATACCCCAAAGATCAAATCAGGAAAATTGAGTTATACCAGTCGCTGCTTAAAAAATCCGACAAATTACTCGATTCAAAAGATTTTTCAGGAACTATAAACACGCTGAAAGAAGCGTTAAATGTAAAACAGGAAGATCCGGTTGTTAAAGACAAAATTGCAGCTGTTGAAAAACTGATTGCAGATAAAAAACTATTGGAAGACCGTGCCCTTGCTGAACAAAAAGCTTTTAATGATGCTGTCAAAACTGCTGACGAACTGTTTACCGCCCAAAAATATTCTGAATCACTGGCCAAATACAATGAAGCCCTTGCTTTAAAAACTTCCGAATCATATCCCCGGAAAAGGATAAAAGAAGTGGAAGGAATATTGACTCAGAGAGATAAAAATTATCAGCTGGCAGTTTCACAAGCTGACAAACTTCTTGACAAGAAAGATTTTGAAATTGCCCAGGCTGAGTACCGAAAAGCCATAGAATTAAAACCTGAAGAAGTTTATCCAAAAGAGCAACTTCAGAAAATTGAATCGGCACTGGCTCTGTTGAAAAGTCAGGAGGAAGAGAAACTAAAATTACAGAAAGACAAGACAGAACAGGAGTATAATCAGGCCATGGCGAATGCAAATCAGGCTTTTTCGGCCAATGATTTCAATCTGGCCAAATCAGGCTATCAATCGGCACTGGTAATTAAGCCAAATGATCCTGCAGCGAAGGAAAAACTTGGTCAAACCGAAGCAAAACTTGGCCAGATTGCGCGAATGACACAGGCGTACAATACAGCAATTACAGAAGCAAACAAGCGGCTGACTGCCAAACTCTATAAAGACGCGAAAGATAAATATCAGGAATCACTTCAATATTTACCCGACTCGGACTACCCCAAAAAGCAAATCGAAAAAATAGATGAACTTCTGGCCCAGCAGGAGGCTGAAATTAAACTGAAACAGGATTACAATCAGGCGTTGACCGAAGCAGAAAACCTGTTCAAAAACAAAGAGCTTGCAAAAGCAAAAGAGGCATTCACGAAAGCCTATAATCTGATTCCATCAGAACCTGTTCCACCTAAAAGAATTAGTGAGATCAATGATTTGCTTGCCGAACAATTGAGACAGGATTCAAAACTGAAAGCGATCAGTGAAGCATACCAAAATGCCATTCAAAGAGCCGACAAGCATTTTAGCAACAAGGATTACAGCTCTGCCAGACTGGTCTATAATGAAGCGATTCTGATAAAATCCGACGAACAATATCCGGTTGATCAATTAGCACTCATTGATAAACTTATAATCGAACTAAACGACCAGCAATACAAATCAGCCATTGCAGCAGGCGACAATGCATTTTCAGCAAACAAATTCGAAGATGCTGTCAAGTCCTATCAGGATGCTCTCAAATTGAAAAAGGATGACAAGTATGCCCTTCAGAAAATTAAAGAAATTGACCTGAAGAAAAATAGCATAGAGGCAGACAACAACCGCATGAAACAACTTCAGGATGACTATAATGCTCTGATTGCGGATGCAGGTAATGATTTTAAAAATAACGAATACCTGAAATCGAAGGAAAAGTATCAGAGAGCTTTGTCACTGAAGCCAGCTGAGGTATTTCCAAAAGAACAAATTGCCAAAATTGATCAATTGTTGGCCGATTTGCAGAAAGCAGATGGAATCAATAGTCAGTACACGCAACACATGAATCTGGCACAGGCAGCTTTTGAAGCAAATAAGCTAAAAGAGGCTCGCGATGAATACCAAAAAGCCTATAATTTTAAGCCTTTTGAACCGATTCCGCCTGCCCGTATTGCGGAAATAGACAAATTGATTGCTCAACAGAATGAATCTGCCCAGCTGGCAGCTATGGAGGAAGCACAACGGCTTGCCAAGGAAAAAGCTGATAAGGCTCAGTACGACAAAGCCATAACTGCCGGAGATAAATCATTTGCCGAGAAACAATATTTGATTGCCCGTACGCATTATACCACGGCCCTGATCGCTTTACCCAACGAGCAGTATCCAAAAGACCAGATTACGAAAATTGATGAGCTTTTAAGACAGCAACAGATGGACAAGGAGCTTGCTATTCAGAAAGCTCAGCAGGATTCAATGCAAAAAGTTCGTGAGAAATTATATGAACTGGCAATGACGGCAGCAAAAAACCTTGAGCAGAATAAACAGTACGAACAAGCTATAGCCAAGTATACAGAGGCAATTCAGATTAATCCTTCGCAGAAATCTGTCATTCAGAAATTAATTGATGATGCAGCAGAAAAGCTACAACTCATGGTCCGTCAGGATTTGGAATATAAACAATTCATTAAACTAGCCGATGATAATTATGCCTCTTCAAAACTCGACGAAGCACTGGCTCAGTATCAGAATGCCCTGAAGGTAAAACCAAATGAAGAGTATCCAAAGAATCAGATAGCAGAAATTAAGTCCATTATTGCAACCAGAGAACAAAACTATCAGACTGCCATTCAAAAAGCTGACAAGGCATTTGATGTGTCTGACTGGCAGACAGCAAAAACGGGCTATACTGAAGCTTTGGCTGTTAAACCAAATGAAGCATATCCTGCCAACCGGCTTAAAGAAGTAAATAAAAAAATCGCTGACGCAATTCAGGAAGCTTTGGCAAATAATAATGAAGAAAAAGCCTATAAAGAGGCCCTCGATAAGGCTGAAAAAGCCTTGGCGGCCGATCAGCTTACTACTGCAAAAATGCATTTCGAAGTGGCGAAAACACTTAAGTCGAATGAAAAGTATCCTGTCGACAAAATTCGGGAAATTGAAGCATTGATTGATCAGCGGAATAAGGAAAGGCTCGCGGCATCTCAGCGTGAACTCGATGAAAAGTATCGTCAGGCTATTTCTGTGGCTGATGTTTCTTTCCGCGATAAATCATACAACATTGCAAAACTGCAATACAAACAAGCTTCACTCATAAAACCTGCAGAATCCTACCCAAAAGATCAGATGGCTTTATGTGACAAATTGTTGAGTGAGGCTGCACCTACAGAAACCTACGCCTATAAATTGCCTGAAATTGAAAAGGCTAAACCAGCTGTCACACCCATTTATAATCCGGTTGAATCAGCACAGGCAACCGAAGCACGTGCCAATTCATACCAAATGGTAGCCAGTTATGAAGATGCTGTAAAACGGGCTGATGATGCTTTTGGAATCAAGGATTATTCGGTGGCACGGTTCTTCTACCTGAAAGCAAGTGATCTGAAACCGAAAGATGAATATCCAAAAAATCAGGTAGAATTAATCCGGAAGCTGATAGATTCACAATTGTCAGCCAAAGATTTAACAGCGTATGATCTGGCAATTTCCAAAGCCGATGAAGCTTTCGCAAAACAAAATTATACGATCGCCAAATTCTTCTATTACAAAGCCATTGAAATAAAGTCCTGGGAAAAATATCCAAAGGACCGTATCAATGAAATATTGTTGCTAACCAATTCATTGCTTTCTGAAAGGGAAGAAAAAGAATATCGCGATTTCCTGGCTAAAGCTGATGAAGCGTTTTTTAGCAAGGATTTGTCGATTGCCCGTTTTTATTACAATAAAGCCATAGCTATTAAAAAAGACGAAAACTATCCGCAGATCAAACTGAAAGATATTCAGAAAATGATTGAACAGGATAAACTGGAAATTCAAAATCAGGAATACCAAAAGATTATTGATCAGGCTGATCAGGCGCTGCAGGCTGAAAATTTCAGTATAGCAAGGTTTAACTACAACAAGGCTTTATCGATTAAACCAGATGAAAAATATCCAAAAGATCAGTTAAAACGTATCAAGGAAGCATTGGAAAAACAAAATTAATTCGAATTGAGTGAACGGGTGACTTTGTATCACCCTTTCACTTTCAAATACTATAACAACTTGGAACTAAAGATAAAAGATCAGCTCATTAGCCTGTACGAAACGCATTTCAGAGAAGAAGTCACATTTTTTGAACAACTACCAGGCTCCGGCTCGTACCGTGAATATGCCCGAATGAAAAGCTCCGGACATCAGGTAATTGGAGCATACAACAGCGATATAAAGGAAAACCAGGCCTTTCTTGAATTTTCAGCACACTTCAGAAATAAGAACATTCCGGTTCCGCATATTTATGCTGTCAGTGCCGATCAGAAAACATATCTGCAGGAAGATTTGGGAAACACAACCCTTTTTGATTTTTTAACTCACACGCGTGAAACGGAAGGATTCTCAGGGAAAATTGTGGAAGAATATAAAAAGGTGTTACGTCAGCTTCCCCGAATTCAGTTAGTGGCCGGTAAAGACATTGATTACAGTGTTTGTTACCCCCGCGATGCATTCGACAAACAATCGATGATGTGGGATCTGAATTACTTCAAATACTACTTCCTGAAACTAGCAAAAATCCCTTTCGACGAACAAGCTCTGGAGGATGATTTTCAGGCGTTTAGTGATTATTTACTGGCAGTTGACAACAATGCCTTCCTTTACCGCGATTTTCAGTCGCGCAACATCATGCTGAAAGACGATCAGGTCTTTTTCATCGATTATCAGGGTGGAAGAAAAGGTGCTCTCCAATATGATCTTGCTTCTCTTTTGTACGATGCGAAAGCCAACATTCCGGAAGCCGAGCGCGAAGAATTGCTCGAATTTTATCTGGATGAATTGAGCTTGTATAAACATACCGACCGCGATAAATTCAAGTCTCTTTTTGGGGGATATGTACTGATCCGAATTATGCAGGCCATGGGTGCCTATGGATTCCGCGGATTTTACGAAAAAAAGGAACACTTTCTGAAAAGTATTCCGTTTGCCCTGAAAAATCTGGAGACTTTACTGGCTAAAAATACCATTCAGGTGCCTCTTCCAGAGTTGTTTAAAGTGCTGACAGCCGTAACACAATCTTCATTCCTGAAATCAATAAGTCCTGTAAACGACAGGCTGACAGTGCGAATCAGCAGTTTCTCGTATAAAAAAGGTATACCGAAAGATCCTTCAGGAAATGGTGGTGGTTTTGTATTCGATTGCCGTGCCATACACAATCCCGGAAAATATCTGGAATACAAACATCTGACCGGGAAAGATCCGCAGGTTCAGCAGTTTCTGGAAGAGAAATCGACCATGGCCGATTTTCTGACACCGGTTATCAGCCTGGTTTCCCATTCGGTTGAAGTGTATATGTTAAGAGGTTTCTCTCATCTGTGCGTTAGTTTTGGATGTACCGGCGGGCAACACCGCTCGGTTTATGCCGCTGAAAAAATGGCAGAATATTTAAAAAACAATTATCCGGTTGAGGTTGTTCTACAACACATCGAACAGGATAATAAATAGCAGATGTCAAAAACACAGTGTAAAAACGAGGACTATAAAGAAAAGGACGATACCAAATTTGTTTGCAAACGTTGCGAACGAAAAGCAAAAAAAGAAGATAAGCTCTGCAAGCCTAAAAAGATAAAAGACTGAGTTCGGTGAATTTTCAACTTGATTTGTTTCTCATCCCGCTATGATGAATTCAGTCCATTCCCATATATTTTCTATTCTTCTAATGCTGATTCCGGTTTTCAGCCAGGCCCAAAAGAAAGATGTAAATCCCCATTCTTCTTCAAACAGCAAGTATATTTCCGAACCAGGAAAAAATTCTGAAGACACAACCATCAACCTTCAGGAGTTTTTGGTGAAGGCCTTTCAGTCTGAAAAACGACTTTTGAACACACCCGCCTCCATTGGAATTATTGGTGACAAACAACTGGACCGAGAACCTTCCTTTAACTTAGCAACATCGGTAAACAAAATAGCCGGGGTTTGGATGCAAAATGGATCACTGAATACCAACCGGTTAACCATTCGTGGAATTGGCACCCGTTCACCCTATGGAACCAATAAAATCAGGGCTTTTTACGGCGACATCCCCCTCACCAACGGCGTTGGGGAAACAACTCTTGAAGATCTTGATCTTGGACAAATTTCACGTATTGAAATCATTAAAGGTCCTTCTTCCGGATTTTACGGTTCGGGTTTGGGAGGAGTTTTGCTTTTCCTCCCTGCGAAACCGGTAACTGACAGGTTCGATCAACAGGTTTCCTTTGGCTCATATAACACCATTAAATATACCGGAAAACTAAGTTTGACTGGCAATCATTCCGGAAATTCATTGGTTTATAGCCGGATTCATTCAGATGGATACAGGGAAAACAATGAAACAAACCGTCACAACCTTACCTGGACATCCACTTATTCACAAAACCATACGAAAATTTATTTGCTTGCAGCCTTCACAAAAATGGACGCATTCATTCCAAGTTCCATCGATTTAAAAACCTACACTGAAAATCCCCGAAAAGCCGCTTCAAACTGGGCTTCAGCACGGGGATATGAAGATTATAAAAAGCTGATTGGTGGAATTTCTTTTCAGCAAACTTTCAACGAAAACTGGAAATCAACTCTATCCGGGTTCGGTCAGTATTTCCAAAATAACGAATTGCGTCCGTTTAATATTCTTCAGGAGAAAAGTAGTTTTGCCGGTTACAGGTCGCTGACTGAGAAGAAGTTTATCAGCGAAAAAAGTACCTTCAGGACCATGCTTGGAACGGAGTTTTTCATCGAAAAATACAACTGGCAAACTCTTCAGAATAAAGATCGCTCTGCAGGAAACCTCCTTTCCGATAATCAAGAAAAGCGTTTGTATACGAATATCTTTCTGGCCGGCGATCTCACTCTTTTGGAAAAACTGGCTTTTTCTGTTAGCCTGAACATGAATAATACAAAGTATAAATATCATGATCAGTTTTTAACTAACGGTGACCAGAGTGGAACACAGATATTTAAACCAGTGTTTTCACCCCGACTGGCAATGAACTGGATGATCTCAGAAAAAATCAGTCTTTTTGTACAAACAAGTCACGGTTTCTCCCCTCCTACCCTTGAAGAAACTTTGCATCCCGGAGGATTAAGAAACACATTCATTAAACCAGAAACTGGTTGGAATCTGGAAGTTGGAACAAAAGGTTCAGTTTTAAGATCGCTCTCTTTCGAAGTTTCAGCTTATTACATGAGAGTTAAAAATCTGCTGGTCTCCCGCCGAACAGCCGAGGACGAATATATCGGAATTAATGCAGGCAGAACCAATCACCCGGGATTGGAAATCAAACTGGACTATCAGCTGATTGATAAATCCTTTTGGACAACCTACCTGCGTATGAATGCCAACCTTACCAATTATCATTTTGCCGAATTTATTGACAACGGAATCGACTTTGCTGGGAATAAACTTACCGGAACTCCGTCATCGATAACCAATTGGATGGTTGAATCAACTTTCTCGAAAGGTTTTTTCCTGAATCTGCATTATCAAACAGTGGGACGCATGCCGATGCGCGACGACAATACTTTGTTCACCAATGCCTATCAGCTCGCCAACCTCATGGCTGGATATGAAAAATCTTTCAAAAAACTTTCAGTCAGCCTTTCTTCAGGAATTCAAAACCTCTTTGATGTTCGTTATGCTTCTATGATTTTGATTAACGCGACTGCTGTCGGAAACCAGTCGCCAAGGTATTACTATCCGGGATTACCGCGAAACTTTATATCCTCAATTGCTCTGAAATATTCGTTCTGATCACTTATACCAAACCAAACGATTCAACGCCGGAATGAAGCGATTCAATCGCTCTTTCAAGCTTATGCTTGATTTCACCGGCAAGCTTTGCAAGTTTTGGATTTTCAATGGCCATCATTGATGCGATTGGATCAATTGCAGCTACTTCAATTTCATTTTCCCCCAATTCCTGCACGATCACATTACAAGGCAGCATTGTCCCGATTTTGTCCTCCTCCTGCAGCGCTTTAAATGCATATGCCGGATTACAGGCACCAAGAATGATGTATCGTCTAAAATCAACATTTAGTTTTTCGTTTAATTTTTGCTGCATGTTAATTTCGGAAATCACTCCAAAACCCTGAATAGCCAGCGCTTCTTTGACTTCGTCAATGGCCTGCTCAAAAGTGGCGTCAATCTTTTTGCTGATGTAGTAGTTCATTGTTTAAAGTTTAAAATGATGAATTCTGTTGTACAATTTTACCGGAATAAACTCTTTCTTCAGGAGCAGCATTTTTTTTGGTACGGGCATCTTTCCTGCAGTACTCTATAAACAACCTCCGGCGATTTAAAGTTTTGGTTGAAATGGTTAACGTATAAACAAACTGGTCCGATGATTTGAAATCACCGGACCAGCATCAATAATTATTCAAAATCCAACTTTTCTTATTTCATTGGATTGAGTTTCATTTTTTCAACCTCTTTTGTTGCTGGTTTAGCTCGCTCATATTTACAGCAACCTGCTATTTTATTATAAGCTTCATCAGTAGCCTTATGCATGTCGGTATCGTGACCAACTTTTGCAATAGCCTCCTGAACTTTATGCACATCAGTTTTTGAATCATCAAAAGTCAGTGCAATCATTTTGGTTTCCACATTCCATTCAGCTACCGATACACCATCAACCGACTTAGCCGCTTTTTCGATACGTGCTTTACACATTTCGCAGTTTCCGTACACTTTGAAACTTTCTGTTTTATTTGCAGCAATAACTGCGAATGCCCCAAACATAAAAAGGGCAAAAATACTTAAGATTCTTGTTTTCATCGTTTTCATTTTATTAATGATTCATAATTTACTTAGATCATTCGATCTTTAGAAAACGCCAAATATTCTATAGAGATGACGTTATTTGCCTTTTACAGTATAGCATCAGAGGGCTCAGACAATAAGCATAAACTTAATACGTCTGCAGATATTAGGTGACAAAGATGAGCCTCCTGAATAAGGAAAATGTTACACAATTTCCACATATATTTATATAATACTCATATCTAATGCACAATTAAAGTGATAGATGATCGACTTATAAACGAAATGATCCGATGAACATGAAGATCATCGGATCATTTCGTTAAAGGATTAGATATTATTTCCGGTACAAACAGCATTCCGGAAGCTCTTTGTAAACATCGTCAGGAGCTTTAAATTTTTCGGTATCGTGACCAACTTTTGCTATGGCTTTCTGAATAACTTCTGAATTCGTTTTGGCTCCGTCAAGCTGGACATACAGCATTTTTGATTCAGAACTCCATTCAGCCGAAGTCACTCCGGAAACCGTTTTCGCGGCTGTTTCAATCCGGTCTTTGCACATTTCGCAATTTCCTGACACCTTAAATTGCTGTTTAGTGAGGTGCTCACTCACGGGGTGTCCCGAAGTCACCCCGTGAGTTTCAACAGGTTGGTTCATCATACTCGGCTTGCCTTCCAGTTGTGCTGCTGCATCAACGCTGAAAGCTCCTTCAGTGACTATTTCTTCGCCATTTTGTAATCCGCCGGTCACCACGTAGGAATTTCCCAATTGCGGACCAAGTTCAATTTCGCGTATCTTGAAAACCGGTTCATCGCCGGGTTGCTTCACGTAAACAATGGAGCGTTTGCCGGTCCAAAGCACGGCCGAGCGCGGAATAACCAGTTTATCTTTAAACTCGTCAAGGTTTGATTTGACGATGCCCGTGGCAAACATTTCGGGTTTTAGTTTTGCTCCCGGATTACTCATTTCCACACGGATTTTGGCCACACGGTTAGTTGGATCAATCACCGGATCAATAAACATGATGGTTCCGGCATAGGCCGCGCCGGGTATCGCCTGAATGGAAAAATCGATTTTATCACCTTTTTTCAGGAATGGTAGGTCGCTTTCGTAAGCATCGAACAACACCCAGACCCGTGAAAGATCGGAAACTTCAAAGAGTACGGAACCGGCGCTCACATAATCACCCATATTGATGCGACGAGCTGTAACAATGCCTGAAGTGGTTGCCTCTACGGCGATGTTTGACTGGATTTTATGCGAATTTTCAATTGCCGAAATCTGTGCTTCTGAAAGCTTCCATTGGCGGAGTTTTTCTTTGGCTGCTTCGTAAATTTCGGGCTGCGCCTGTTTAGTTTTGGCCGCTTCAAGCAATTCCTGCTGTGCGGTAACCAGTTCGGGTGAATAAATCTCAGCCAGCTTTTGCCCTCTTTGAATGGGCTCGCCGGTGAAATTCACGAGCAGTTTTTCAACCCTTCCAGAGATATAAGACACCTGATTTTGGCGCAACCGTTCGTCGGCCTGAACTTTTCCGTAAAGCCGAAGCTCTTTCACCGGATTCTGGGTACTAACAATGGTTGTCAGCACATTGGCCAATTGGGCCGATTCTTTGGTCAGATGCACTGCTTCCGGATCCATTCCTGAGGCTCCGCTTTGATTGACAGTGATCAGATCCATTGCACAAATCGGGCATTTCCCGGGTTTGTCCATCCTGATTTGAGGGTGCATCGAGCAGGTCCAGATTTCAGCCTTTGCTTCTTCTGCTGAATGGTTGTGCTTTTCTTCAGCCATTTCAGGAGAATGAAAAACCGCCCAGCCCAAAAACAATCCGATAGCGATAAACAGACCGCCGCGAACATATTGATTTGAAAATATCTTTTTCATTTACTTTTTTTTTACTGAATTTTTGAACAAGCCATCAGCCTTTTGATCCAGGCAATGGCCGTATTGTTATCCGAAATCGCCTCAATCTTCTTTAACTCGTAGTCGTAGGTTTGCTGCTGAAGGCGAAGCACATCGTTCAAGCCTGATCCGGAAACCGCAAAGCTTTTCTGCAGAATCGACAGTGATTTACCCGCCAAATCAGATTGATTATCGTAAAGTTTCATTCGTCGCTGTGCATCCTGATAAAGCTGAATGGCTTCGTAATACTCTGTTTCCAACGAATTGGCAGTTGCCTGAAAGCCTAGTTTGTTGGCCGTTTTCATCAGTTCGACTTCATCGCGCATGGCTTTGTACTTCTTCCGGTAAATGGGCAGAGTTACCGTCACCATCGGCATAATCATATCTTTGCCACTCATATCCGGATTCATCGCCAAAGGATCTGTCTTGATCAGCGAATAATTTATTCCTAAACCTACCATAGGATTACCCATCTTGGTAACCATCACTTTTCGCGCTTCAAGCGATTGTTGCTCGTAGGCAAGCATGCCAAGCATCGGACTTTGACTCAGCATGCTGTCGGAAACGGCTGAAAGCGAATAAACCAAAGAATCTGCTACAAGTTTTTCAGGCAAGGCAACCGGTGAAAGCGACGGCCGGTTCAGGGATTTATTGAAACGTGCCGTGACAGTTTGCTTCTGATTATTCAGAAGGGCAATGCTATTTTCCAGTTCACCTGTTTCCATCTGAATCCGGTAAATATCGGCCAAACCCGAACCTCCGGAAGCTGCCATCGGACTGGCTGGCATGCCAGCAGCCGCCTGCGGTGCTGAAGTTCCGGCATTCCCACCCATCGAATTCATTCCTGACGAACCCTGGGCTGATGTTGGATTTCCTGATGGAACAGAGCCTCCGGAAGGTGTGCTTCCTCCGGCCGAAGCGGCTTTAAATTTCACCACCGAAAGCCGTTCGAGCGAATGCAGAATTTCAAGATTTTTCTCGTTTATGCCAATCGACTGCTCAATCTTCTGCAACTCGTAGAACGTTTGCTGAACATCGTAAAAAACCTGCAGTTTGGACTCGCGAAACGATTCAAATTTCGCTTTGGCCATCAGGCTCATTTCGTCTTTGGCATTTTTCAATACGCCAAACCACGGAAACATCTGCATTAGGCGGATATCGGCTACCTGTTTCCCGGCAACCAGTTCCATCGGGCTAAGAAATACGCCCACATTCAGTTCCGGATCGGGCAAACTGCCCACCTGCGGTACTTTTTGCAAAGCCGCCTGATATTCGGTGAATTTCTGTTGAACCGAAGGATTGTTTTTGGCCGCAATTTCCAGATAAACCATCAGCGAATCCTGTGAATAGGAGGATAGGCTGATCGCAATTATGCCGGCAATTATTATCAATTTCTTCATTTGTAATATTTTTAGAACCACAATAGGCACATAGAACACATAGTTTTAAAAAATAAATTTCTATGTGAACTATGTGTCTATGTGGTTATTAACTTTCTTCACCGCATTCTCCCTCCACATCGACTGAAACATTGGTACCACAAACACGGTCATTACCTGGATAACCATACCGCCAAACATGGGGATGGCCATCGGAATCATGATGTCGGAACCTTTGCCGGAAGATGATAAAACAGGCAACAGTGCGATAACAGCCACCGCGGTTGTCATCATGGCCGGGCGTACCCGTTTAATTCCGGCTGCAACAACCGCTTCACGCACTTCGTGAACCGTTGCCGGATGGCGGTCTTCGAATACCTGATGAATGTATGTTCCCATGATTACGCCATCGTTGGTGGCAATTCCGAAGAGGGCAATAAACCCGACCCAGACCGCCACACTCAGGTTGATGGTGTGCATTTGGAAAAGGTCGCGCAAATTGATTCCCGAAACAGAAAAGTTCAAAAACCACTCCTGTCCATAAAGCCATAGCATAATAAACCCTCCTGCAAATGCCACAAATACACCTGAAAAGTGGATAAATGAGGCGGTAACCGTTCGGAACTGGAAATAGAGCAACAGCAAAATCAGGAGCAGACTGATCGGAATAACGATTGCCAGCCGCTTGGTTGCACGGATCTGATGTTCGTAATTTCCGGCGAACTTAAACGACACCCCGGCAGGCAGAACCAGTGAGCCGGAGCTCATCTTTTCCTGAAGTACTTTGCTGGCATCATCGACCACATCCACTTCAGCTTTTCCTTCATTTTTGTCGAAAATCACATAGCCATTCAGGAAGGTATTTTCGCTGCGGATCATCTGTGCGCCTCGTGTATAATCGATATCTGCAATTTCGCTCAGAGGAACCTGAACGCCGTTCATGGCCGGAATCAGGATGCGTTTGATGTCTTCTGGATTGTCGCGCAACTCGCGGGCATAACGCACCCTGATCGGGAAACGCTCACGGCCTTCAACAGAGGATGACAATGCCATTCCGCCAACCGCCACCGAAAGCACTTCCTGCACATCGCTCACACTCATTCCGTAGCGGGCCATGGCTTCACGGTTCAGCTTGATTTCTAGGTAAGGAGCGCCTACAGCACGGTCGTAAAATACCGACGAACCTTTGATGGATGGCACCTCTTTCAGCGCCTGTTCAAGCAGCATTCCGCCTTTTTCAATCGCATCAAGATCGGGGCCATACACCTTCAATCCCATCGGGGCGCGCATTCCGGTTGAAAGCATCACCAACCGGGTTTCAATTGGCTGTAATTTGGGTGCCGAAGTCAGACCGGGGATATTGGTAACCTTTACTATTTCGTTCCAAATGTCGTTGGGCCGTTTTATTTCGGGCCGCCACTGCCGAAAGTATTCGCCATTCTTATCTGGAATGAGACTGTCGGCAGGTAGCACCATGAATCCTTCTTTCTCCGGATGGTATTTCGTGCCGTTTTTCAGTAGATAATTGCCGTCGCGGTCAACTTTAAAGGCCATTCGGTGTCCGTTTTCGTCGAGAATGTATTCCGAACGGTAATTGATGGTATTTTCGAACATCTGTACCGGCGCGGGATCGAGCGCAGAATTGACCCGGCCCCATTTGCCTACTGCCACTTCCACTTCAGGAATAGCCGACAACCGTTTGTCGAGTGTTTCGATGTATTCGAGGTTCTTCTGAATTCCGGAGTGCGGCATACTGGTTGGCATCAGCAGGAACGAACCTTCGTTGAGCGAAGGCATAAATTCCTTTCCGGTTCCGGGAAATAACATGGACGGCTTTTGCCAGACGGATGTTTCTCTGACGTTTTTCCAACCCACCTTTTCTGCGCCGGAAGCTACTACCCCGAACGTTTTGTCGAATCCTTGCCAGGCCAGCAATCCGAATAACAACGTAGCTAAGGGAAGTGCCAGGAATTTCCATTTGTTTTCCAACGCCCAACGCATAATTTCCTCGTAGAAATGAACCATTGACATGAGGGCCAACAGGATTACCCCGATAATACCTCCCACGAAAAGATAGTTCACCAGCGTGCTATTGTGCGCACCCAGCGGCAACCACTCGATGGTAAGATACCAGGCAGCAACAAGAACTGTGATGCCAATATTAATGTAGTTCGGAAATTCCTTCCGGTGCTCTGGCCAGCGGTAGTCAAGCAAATTGTTGATGCCGATTGCCACCAATGCCAGCGCTGGCCAGGTTTGCCAGAAAATGACAAACGTGAAGCCTGCCAGAATCAGGCAGCCATTCCATATTTTACGAATTTTCCGGGCATCGAAACGAATGTTGAAAAGAAGATAGGTCAAGGTGGGCAGCACCACAATTCCGAGGACGAAAGCGGCAATGAGCGCAAACGTTTTGGTGAAGGCCAGCGGATGAAACAACTTTCCTTCAGCAGCCTGCATAGCAAATACTGGTAGAAAACTCACAATGGTGGTGGCTATGGAGGTGACTACTGCAGCTCGAACTTCAGTTGTTGCCCGATAAATCACCGACATCAGTTTCTTTCCTCTGATGCCTTTGTTTTCGGGCATTTCTAGGTGGCGAAGAATGTTTTCCACATCCACTATCCCAATATCGACCATTACACCAATGGCAATGGCAATTCCTGAAAGGGCAACTACATTGGCCTCGATTCCGAAAAGCCGCATCAGGATGAATGTCATCAGTACGCCAATCGGGAGCAATCCGGCTACAATGAGCGATGCCCGCATGTTCATCACCAGAATAATAATCACGATAATGCTGATCAGGATTTCGTGCGAAAGAGCCGATTCAAGCGTTCCGATTGTCTCTTTAATCAATCCGGTGCGGTCGTAAAACGGTACTATGGTCACTTTCGAAACCGTTCCGTCGGGCAGCGTTTTTTGCGGCATCCCGGCCTCCAGTTCCTTGATTTTTTCTTTGACATTGTTGATGACCTCCATTGGATTTGAGCCATACCGGGCAACTACCACAGCGCCAACGGCTTCTGATCCGGCTTTGTCGAGTCCTCCGCGACGGGTGGCCGGACCAAACGAAACATTCGCCACATCTTTAATCCGGACGGGAACATTATTCCGCACAGCAACCACCGAGATTTCAAGATCATCGAGATTCTTCACGTAACCCAATCCTCGGATGATGTATTCCACGTTGTTCAGCTCAATGGTTTCGGCGCCAATGTCGAGGTTGCTTTTGCGCACGGCATTCATTACGTCCATCGTTGAAACGCCAAAGGCTTTCAGTGCTTCGGGATTAAGATCAATCTGGTATTCCTTGACGAAACCGCCCACCGAAGCCACTTCTGAAACACCTTCAGCAGTGGTAAGTCCATATTTAACGTAGAAATCCTGAATGGTGCGCAGTTCCTGCGGATCCCAGCCTCCGGAAGGTTCGCCTGTTTTGGGATCACGACCTTCCAGCGTATACCAATAAACTTGTCCGAGCGCTGTAGCATCGGGCCCCAAAGTGGGTTGCACTCCCAAAGGCAATGTTCCAGACGGAAGCGAATTCAGTTTTTCCAGAATACGGGAACGGCTCCAGTAAAATTCTACGTTATCTTTAAAAATGATGTAAATAAACGACATCCCGAACATGGAGGTACTGCGGATGGTTTGTACACCCGGAATACCCAGCAACGCCGTGGTAAGCGGGTATGTCACCTGATCCTGAATATCTTTAGGCGATCGGCCCATCCATTCGGTGGCTACAATCTGCTGATTTTCGCCAATGTCAGGAATGGCGTCCACAGCGATCGGATCGCGTGGAAAGAAATCTGTTTTCCAGTTGAACGGCATGAAAACCATTCCCAGAACCACAAAGGCAATCAGGAAAAGATAGGTAATCAGCCTGTTTTCGAGGAAATATTTGACAAGTCGGTTAAACATGATGATAAAATTTAAAGCCCCATCCCCAACCATTCCCCAAAAGGGAAGGGAGTTAGGGCATTGAAAATTTCGAGTGGTGCTCTTTTATGAGCATTCTTAATGATTTTGTCGATCGAAAAGTCCCCCGTTTGGGGGATATAGGGGGCCTTACCGGTATTGGCAACAACCAGGAAGTTTTGAGTAAACTTTATCGTCAGCTTTCACCTTTTCAGTATCGTGACCTGAAGCTGCAACCTTTTTACCAATGGCATCGATGCTGGTTTTTGCCGGATCGAAAGTGGCAGTCAGAGTTTTGGTTTTTTCGCTCCATTCGGCTTTATTTACTCCGTCTATTTTGGCAGCTTTTTCGATACGTGCTTTACACATATCGCAGTTTCCGGAAACTTTGATGGTTTCGGTTTTGGAGGTTGCTGATTGTGCATTGATGTTTGAAGTGAATGCGAATGTTAATATGGCTATGAGGATGATTTTTACTAATGTTTTCATTTTGTTTTGTATTTGATGTTTTTGAATAAAATAAATTGCCACGAAGGCACTAAGTCACAAAGAAACACCAATTGATTTCCCTTGTGAAACTTCGAGCCTTTGAGTCTCTGTGGCTAAACTAAAGACCTAAAGGGAATAAAAACATCAAATACGGAAAACGCAGATTTTGGGCAGGCTTACAGCGTCAGCCAGAAGATTTCCTGGTGGACTTGTGTCTGTACTTCTTAAATTAATGGCGGTGTACGAATAGAAAGATGTGCTTTCAGGAACGATAAATACCTGAGAAACAAATGATGCAAATGAATTGAAATCAGAAAAAGAAGGAGTGAAATTGTGATCAACTGCATAAGACGAAACTTTATCGTTACAGCAACTTGATTTCACATGATTGTCAGACTGGGCGCATTCATCAGTTTCACTTTCCATACCACATGACGCTATATGACCTACCAGCGAAACTTTTGAATCGGCAAGTTCACCACCACAGTAATGCCTGGAAATGGTAAGCTGCAAACCCGAAAGCAGCATCAGTAATGCAATCGATATGGAAAACAGTTTCTTCATTTAATATTGAAACACAAATGATCGAAAAAATGTTGTTCAAAGGTAGTGATATTTTGATATGTTGTTCTTCCACATCGTTTTGGTTTAAAGTTATTAACAATTGATACAAAATATTGGTAAACTGAATTCAAGTCTGCGACTCCTTATTTCTACATAATTGAATGTATTTCCACATCAGCCTGAATGGAAATAAATACTTAGGGAAAACTCAAAAACTGTATCAGCCTTTTGACCAAAGCATATTATTATTCTAAAAATTTCTACCAAATATCTTCATTATCATTGACTTATATCATTCTATTTCAAAATTAGCAGAATTTTTAATTCCTACATTTGAGAATACCTAACTATAAAAACATGAAATTATGCCTCCACAGCTAAAGACCTTGCTTCCGCTTTTGGCAGTTTTCATTTGCCTTTTTCTTGCAGCACGCCATTTTTTAATTCCTGAATCGTTTGGAAAATATGGACACTACCGTGCCAATTCGCTCGACGAAATTGCTGCACTTCCTACACATTATGTGGGGAAAGAAGTTTGTGCCGAATGTCACGATGCCGAAGCAGTCATGCTAGAATCCGACCTCCATAAGGGTTTAACCTGCGAAGTTTGTCACGGACCTGGCTCAATCCATGTTGAAGATCAGGAAAAAGGAATTCTTGTAAAACCTGGTACCAGGGAATTTTGTGGAACCTGCCATAGTTTAAATGCTGCCCGCAGAACCGAAGTTATTCACCAGATTGATATAAAAACCCACAACATTGAAAGGGCGAATTGTATCGATTGCCATAATCCACATGCCGTATGGGAAATGAAAGAATAAATGAAACAAGGCGGAACTTTTTAAGGAAGTCAGCAGTGCTGGCCGGAACCTTGTTCGTAAGTTCGGTAACCAAACCGTTTACCGCCATGCTGTTCGCAGCAAATGAGCCCGACAAATCAGGAAAATGGTATGCAATAGGTATCGATATTGAAAAATGCATTGGTTGTGGCAATTGTGCCAAAGCTTGCAAGTTGGAAAATGACGTACCTAAGGATCCGTTTTATTACCGGTCATGGGTTGAACAATACACCATAAAAAATGATGGTACCGTGAGCGTTGTATCACCCAATGGTGGGATCGATGGTTTTACACAAACTATTCCGGATGAAGAAATTTTCAAAACGTTCTTCGTTCCCAAAATGTGCAATCATTGCTATAAGTCGCCTTGTGTGCAGGTTTGCCCGGTTGGAGCTACCTTCGAAAGTCCGGAAGGTGTTGTTCTGGTTGACAAGGAATATTGTATTGGATGTCGCTATTGCATTCAGGCCTGTCCGTATGGATGTCGTTTTCTTAATCCTGATACCGAAACTGCTGACAAATGTACTTTTTGTTACCATCGCCTGAAAAAGGGATTAAAGCCGGCATGTTTTGAAGTTTGTCCGACCGGTGCCCGAATTTATGGTGACTTGCACGACAAGAACGATAAAATCCATCAGTTTCTGAAAGAACACAATACACAGGTTCTGAAACCAAATTTAAATACTGGCTCAAAGCTATTTTATAACGGATTAAGCTCGGAGGTACGATAATATGGAACATTTATATGAAATACTTAAACATGTTGATGGTTATATCTATCCCAACGAATTAGAACTGCAATGGGGAATACTTATTGTCCTCTATCCGTTTATTACCGGATTGGTTGCCGGTGCCTTTATTCTGGCTTCACTCGAAAGGGTTTTTAAAGTAAAAGTACTCCGTCCAACATACCATCTGGCACTTTTAACAGCTTTAGCTTTTCTGATTGTGGCAGGCCTGCCTCTGGTTTCGCATCTCGGGCACCCTTTCAGATCCTACGAAATCCTGACAACTCCCCAAGGTGGTTCGGCAATGGCCATTTTTGGCTTTGTTTACTTATGGTATCTCATGGTTGTACTTTTACTTGAAATCTGGTTTGATTATCGTCACGACCTTGTACTTTGGTCAAACGAGGCAAAAGGCATCAAACGAAGGATTTACAAAATGCTTACACTGGGAGTAACTGACATTTCACCTAAAGCGCTTGCCTGGGACGAGAAACTTGGATATATTATTACTGTAATAGGAATTCCTTCAGCCTTTCTACTTCATGGTTATGTTGGCTTTATTTTTGGTTCAATCAAGGCTAATCCATGGTGGTCGACTGTTATGATGCCGGTTATTTTTCTTCTTTCAGCAATGGTTTCAGGTATCGCACTGGTGATGTTCCTGTATATGGTTATTTCGTGGATTCGAAAAGTTAAAATTGACATGGCCTGTCTGGACGAAATAGGGAAATTTCTGTTTATGGTTTTAATTCTCGATTTCACACTTGAATCGCTCGACCAGGTTCACCGGATTTATGAAGCAGAAGAATCTTTCGAAATTTTACACTTGCTTGTTACCGGAAAACTCACCTATACACTCTTAATTTTTCAGGGATTGATGGGGACAATTATTCCATTGCTGACACTCGGATTTCTCAGAATTTACCTTCCGAAGGAAAAATTACGAACGCCAATTTATTTTCTGACAAGTTGCCTGGTTCTTTTTGGCGTGTTTTGTATGCGTTGGAATGTGGTTATTGGAGGTCAGTTGTTTTCAAAAAGCTTCCTTGGATTCACCAGTTTCAAACTGGGAATGGTCGGACTGGAAGGATTCTGGATGGCTTTGGTGTGGATGATTATGCCATTTCTTATTCTTTCATTTATTCTTTGGTTGGTACCACCATGGAAAAAACACGCAGAAAAAGAGGTTGGATAATTAGTCCAATTGAGATCAGCAAAAAAGGATTTTACTGAAACATTTTAAAACAGAGGAGGATTGCAATGCAGACAGATAAGTCCGATTCTCAGGAAATGAAAGGTCTCCGCAATGAAATTCAAACTTTAAAAAACAGGATCAACCTGATTGAAGCAGTACTTGACATTCAGGAATGGAAACAAAGTGAATCTTTTCAAGGCAAACCTGTACAGTTGGAAGAAGATTTTGAACTCGGGTTTCCGCTCAAATCAGATAATTCCATTGAATTTCGTATTGGTGAATACGGTATGGCCTGGCTTGGAAATATTGTATTACTCTTTGGAATTGCTTTTCTTGTTCAGTATCTGCAGAATTCTGGTCATCAATTTATTTCGGCATCTATCGGCCTTATTTCAGTTGCTTTAATCTATCTGGGGGCCAGATTTACCAGGAGCACCTTACCGTATTTATCTAAGCTTTTTGTTTATACCGGGCACCTTTTACTATTCTACATAGCCTTAAGTCTGCACTATTTTCAAAAAGATCCACTGATTGACAGTAATTTATTGGGACTGCTTACCTTAATAACTGTTTCCGGAATCCTGTTCTATCTTTCCATTCGTCGTCATTCCCAACTTATGGCATCAATGTCGTTGCTGATGATGTTATTTTCCGGAATTATTGAAAGTTCGCCGTCAATGGCAGCAGCAATTACTACAGTTGTTGCCCTGTTAGCCATTTTTGTTTATTACCGTCAGTCCTGGCTGAAACTGGTTTTTGTCTTTATTTTTCTGGTCTACCTGAGCCATTTGAACTGGATTTTAAACAGTCCGTTCGTGACCAGTAAACTTGAATTTATTTCTTCGCCCGGCATTGGCTATTTTTACCTTTTTGCCACCGGATTATTATTTTCTCTTCTGGCACTAATTCCAAAAAAAGAGAATATATCTGATGAATTCGTCATTACCTCCATTATTTTAAACGGATTGCTGTTTTCAATAGTCCTCATTTTGGTTGTAGTAACTTATTTCAGTAATAGTTATGTTCCTGTTTTTGCTGGCATTTCATTAGTTTGCCTGATATATTCCATTGTACTTCAATCACGCTCTTCCCTGAAAATTACGGCTTCGATGTATGCCCTATATGGCTTTATGGCCATGAGTGCAGCTTTCTATGGAATACTTCTGCTTCCAAAAGCCTATATGTTGCTTTCAGCACAAAGTTTCCTGGTTGTATCGATGGCGCTCTGGTTTCGTTCGCGTTTTATTGTGGTAATGAATACGATGTTATTTCTAATGCTACTGATTTTCTATCTATTTACGAGCGGAAATCACGATGCTACCAACTTCTCATTTATGCTGGTAGCTCTACTTACAGCGCGATTTATTAACTGGCAGAAAGAACGCCTGAATATAAAAACGGAACACATCCGCAACCTTTACCTTGCTTCCGGATTTGTAATGACACTGATTGCATTTTATCATGCTGTTCCGGCATCGTATATTACGGCCTCATGGATTTGTGCTGCAATATTGTTCTTTATAGTCGGGCGACTTATAAATAATATCAAATACCGCTGGCTGGCTATTGCTACGCTGGTAGCTTCAGGGATAAAACTCATTTTTGTCGATCTGGCCAATATCGATATTGTCTTCAGGATTTTAATGTTTCTTTTACTGGCCATTATTTCCATCTCAGTTTCGATTTTATACACCAGGTACTTTGTCAGAAAAAAGGAATAATCCGGAAGTATAACTGAAGGGATAAATACAGTATTTAAAAATCAAATTCTGAATTTGGTATTGATTCCGTAAACATTGTATTCTTTCCAAACCCAGGATGGACGTGTTTTTTGATAGCAATAATAAAGATCGATTCCGATGTTTTTGAGTTTGAGCATATGAAAACCGCCATACAAACGGATGGTTTGAACTTTGCGGAAATCCAGATTGGTGAATAATTCATCCATTAAAAATGGTTTTGGAAATTTGCTCACCGATTGTACGAAAAAATCAATATTGGTAATATTATCGAAGGTATGCTGAGTTTCAGAAATTTTAAAAGTCCGGATGGCAACACGGTTGGCAAACCGAATCCTAATATTTCGGGAATTTCCGGAATAAACTCCATAAAACATATAAGCTCCTCCCCGATTCCAGGTCTCCGTTTTGTATGTTTCATTTAAACGGAGTCCAAGTCCCATCGAAAAATGATTAGTCAATTTACGATAGCCAGCCAAATCAAAATGAAAATAATCAAGTCGGCCGATCTGAAGATTGAAATGGTCTTTATTGGAAAGAACAAACTCAGTTCGGTCATCTAAAGAATAATTGATTCCGATGGTATTCCAGAGATATGAACCATCATTGCCCAACTGCCCAAATCCCTTTATGGTAATCAGAGACATAAAGAAGATTAGCAGATACAGGTATTTTATCATGATAAAAATTGAATTTTTTGGAAGCGAATTATACCTTTAAAGTTTTGAATTCGCAAAAATAGAATAAATACTAATTAACCTGATAAATTAACCTAGCAATGTCAAGAATCTTAACATCAATACTTTTTTTAGTGATCGGATTTTCAGGAGTTTGCCAGAAAAATCAGAACAAGGTTCAGTTGATTGACAATGATGCCACAGTGATAAAGGCTGGTGGCGGTTACAAATTCACCGAAGGCCCTTCGGTGGCTCCGGATGGTCGTGTTTTTTTCACCGATCAGCCAAATGATAAAATTGATGTCTGGAAGGAAGATGGAACCATAACTACTTTTTTGCAGCCTAGTGATCGTTCAAACGGCACCTATTTCAACAAAAAAGGAGAACTTGTTGCCTGTGCCGATTTGCACAATCGCCTGGTAGCAATTTCGATGGATAAGCAAATCAGGATACTTACCGAAAATTTCAACGGAAAACCACTTAACGCTCCAAATGATTTGTGGATTGCGCCCAACGGAGGAATTTACATTTCAGATCCTTATTATCACCGCGAATACTGGGAACCCGGTCGAAAAGAACTTCAGGATGTACGAGGGGTTTATTATCTGAATCCGGAAGGAAAATTAATTCGTGTCATCGCCGATTATAAGCAACCGAACGGCCTCATTGGCACTCCTGACGGAAAAACCTTGTATGTCAGCGACATCAACGATGGAAAAATCTGGAAATACAGTATAAATTCAGATGGTACTCTGAGCAATAAAACATTTTTTGCTCCTGAAGGATCAGATGGAATGACCATCGATTTGCAGGGAAATGTTTATCTCACCAACAAAGTGGTTTCCGTATTTAATCCTGAAGGCCAAAACATTGCCCGGATTGAGGTTCCGGAACAGCCATCGAATGTTTGTTTTGGCGGCAGAAAACGTAATATCCTTTTTATCACTGCGCGAACTTCTGTTTATACGCTAAAAATGAAGGTTAAAGGAGTTAACTGACTATGAAGAAATATATACTT
>Ga0209261_10000014_pt1 | contig 44299 bp, 38 predicted proteins | sample DOMMetBare1Fresh_FD_187470 | JGI IMG/M metagenome (GOLD analysis project Ga0209261, IMG submission 187470) | Wetland sediment microbial communities from St. Louis River estuary, USA, under dissolved organic matter induced mercury methylation -... | ecosystem: Environmental > Aquatic >...
AGTCGTCGGACAGGTAGGTGATATGGCCGATCATGCGCGCCACGCGCAGGCCGCGCGCCGGCACCACGCCGTGCTCGTAGTAGTGACCGCCGTGGAATTCCGGATCGGTGATGATCGCCCGCCGCGCCACTTCGTTGAAGGCGATGTTCTGCGCCGACAGGTTCGGTGCCGACGCGACCGAGATGCAGCGTCGCACCCGCGCGGGAAAGCGCAGCGTCCAGGCCAGCGCCTGCATGCCGCCCAGACTGCCGCCGATCACCGCGGCGAGCTGGCGGATGCCCAGCGCCTCGACCAGCCGCGCCTGTGCGTCGACCCAATCCTCGACCGTGACCACCGGGAAGTCGGCGCCATAGACGCGGCCGGTGTCGAGGTTGACATGCATCGGCCCGGTGCTGCCGAAGCACGACCCGAGGTTGTTGACACCGATCACGAAGAAGTGCTCGGTGTCCAGCGGCTTGCCAGGTCCGACCAGGTTGTCCCACCAGCCTTCGTCGCGTTCGCCGCCGGCGTAGCGCCCGGCGACATGGTGGCTGGCGTTCAGCGCATGGCACACCAGCACGGCATTGCTGCCGTCGGCGTTCAACGTGCCGTAGGTTTCGTAGACCAGCGTGTAGTCGCGCAGGCACGCGCCGCTTCGCAACGGCAGCGGCGCGCTGAAGTTCATCTGTCGCGGTTCGACGATTCCCACCGAGGCCACGAGGCCCTCCCACGAAAAACCCGGCGCCGCCAACGACGGCCACCGGGAGGTGGGGCCTGTTTAGCGGCATTTGTTGAGCGCCCGCAAGCCGGAGCAAATCGGCGCTGTCATCGCAAGTATAGCCAGCGAAGGGTTCGCCGGAAGCCACGCGTGACTTAACTGGATAGGCCATGCCGCGCCCGTCTCAGCACCTCGACCACAGCCTGCTCGCCAGCGGCCGGGCGCTGTTCGAGCAGACCGGATGTGCCGGCCTGTCGGTGCGCCAGGTGGCCGAGCACGCCGGCGTGAACCCGGGCATGTTTCACTACCACTTCAAGACCAAGGACAACTTCCTTCGTACGCTACTGCAACAGCTGTACGACGAGATGTTCGAAGGTCTGCAGCACGAGGCCGTGCACGACGGTCCGGCGATCGACCGTCTGCGCTCCGCGTTGAACGGCCTGGCGCGATTCGTGCGCGACCACCGTCGCGTCATTGCGCGGGTGTGGAACGACGCCGCGGCCGGCGAGGCCGTCGCGCGCGACTTCCTGCGCAGCAACGCGCCCCGCCACGTGCGCCTGCTGCTGTCGCTGCTGGGCGAGGCCCAGGCCGAGGGCAGCCTGGTCGTGTCGCCCGCGCTGCAGCGGTTGTCGTTCGTGATGGGCGCGGTGGTCGCGCCGCTGGTGATCCTGCCCGGCCTTGCCGCACTCGGAATCACCGCAGGGTGGGGCGCGCGCACGATCGACGAGCAGGCCTTGTCGAATGCCGCGATCCAGCAGCGGGTCGAGCTGGCGCTGCGCGCCCTGAGTCCGGACGCACAGAACGCTCCCGCGCCCGAGCGGAGTGCGCATGCGTAGTGGCCATCGGCCGTGGGTGTGGCTCGCGCTGTGCGCCGGTCTGGTCGCCTGCGACAGTCCGAAGGCGCCTGCCTGGTCGGGTTATGCGGAAGGCGACTACGTCTACGTGGCCGCTCCGCTGGCGGGCACGCTTACCCAACTGGCGGTACAGGCGGGCCAGGACGTCGAGCGGGACGCACCCTTGTTTGCGCTCGAGTCGGATCTCGAACGCGCCGGCCGCGCCGAAGCCGAGGCCCGCCTGGTCCAGGCCCAGGCCCAGGTGGCCAACGTCGCGAAGGGCCGGCGCAGCGACGAGATTGCGATGAACCAGGCGCAGCTGGCGCAAGCCAGGGCCCAGGCCGATCTCGCCGCCACCGATCTGGCGCGCCAGCAGCAGCTGGTGGCGCAGGGCTTCATCACGTCGGCGCGGCTCGACGATGCGAAGGCCGCGCTGGCGCAGGCACAGGCGCGGGTGGCCGAACTCGCCGCCGCGCTGCAGGTGGCGCGGCTGCCAGCCCGCTCCGACGAGCAACGCGCCGCGCAGGCATCGGCCGACGCCGCATCGCAGGCCCTGCGCCAGAGCCAGTGGCGCGAGCAGCAGAAGCAGCAGCGCGCACCGGCGGCGGCGCATGTGGCCGACACCTACTTCCGCGTCGGCGAATGGGTGCCGGCCGGTGTGCCGGTGGTGTCGCTGCTGCCCGAGGGCGCCACCAAGGCGCGTTTCTTCGTGCCCGAGGGCGAGATTGCGACGCTGGCCCCGAACCAGGTGGTCAGCCTGTCCTGCGATGGCTGCGGCGCGCCGATCGCTGCCCGCATCACCCGCCTCGCGACGCAGGCCGAGTACACGCCGCCGGTGATCTACTCCAACGCGCAGCGCGCCAAGCTCGTGTTCATGGTCGAGGCCCGGCCCGAGCCGGCCGATGCACCGCGCCTGCGTCCCGGCCAGCCGCTGGACGTGCGGCCGGGAGCCGCCCCGCCGCGAACACCATGACGGCGCCGCTGGCGATAGACGTCGAAGGCCTGACGAAGCGATTCGACGGCCGCACCGTCGTCGACAGGATCTCGTTGCAGGTCGGTGCCGGCCGCATCTGCGGATTTCTCGGCCCCAACGGCAGCGGCAAGACCACGACGATCCGCATGTTGTGCGGGCTGCTGACGCCTGATGCCGGCCACGGCCGCTGCCTGGGCCTCGACCTGGCGACCGAGGGCGCACAGATCAAGCGCCAGGTGGGTTACATGACGCAGCGTTTCGGGCTCTACGAAGACCTGTCGATCCGCGAGAACCTCGACTTCGTGGCCCGGTTGTTCGAGCTGCCGCAGCGCCGCGCCGCGGTCGATGCCGCACTGGAGCGACTCGGCCTGGTCGAGCGGCAGCGCCAGCTGGCCGGCGCGTTGTCCGGCGGCTGGAAGCAGCGCCTGGCGCTGGCCGCGTGCCTGCTGCACGAGCCACGCCTGCTGCTGCTGGACGAGCCGACGGCGGGCGTCGACCCGAAGGCGCGGCGCGATTTCTGGGATCAGATCCATGCGCTCGCCGCCGAGGGCATCACAGTGCTGGTGTCGACGCACTACATGGACGAGGCCGAGCGCTGCCACGAGCTGTGCTACATCGCCTACGGCAAGGTGCTGGCGCGAGGCACGCAGGCACAGATCATCGGGGCCGCACCGCTGGCGGTCTGGTCGATCCAGGGCGACGCGCTCACCGCGCTGGTCGAGCCGCTGAAGGCCGCCCCCGGTGTGACCAGCGTCGCCGCGTTCGGCAATCAGCTGCACGTGGCCGGGCCGGACGCCACCGCGCTGGCGCGGGCCATGGCGCCCTACCGCGATCGGCCCGAGCTGCGCGTGGCGCCGACGCAGGCCAATCTGGAGGATGTGTTCATCAGCCTGATCGGCACCGCGGCCGACAACTTCGTCGCGGCAGGCCGCCGATGAAACGTTTCTCGCTGCAGCGCACGCTGGCGGTCTTCGTCAAGGAGTTCCAGCAGATGCTGCGCGATCGCCTGACCTTCGCGATGGCGGTCGGCGTTCCGGTGCTGCAACTGCTGTTGTTCGGCTATGCGATCAACACCGATCCCAAGGGCCTGCCGACCGCGGTGGCGTCGTACGACAGCGGGCCGCTGCCGCGCGCGATCGTCGCGGCGCTGCAGAACACCGGCTACTTCCGCGTCACACACCAGTTGGCGAGCGAACGCGAAGGCGACGAGCTGATCGAGCGCGGCGAGGTGCAATTCATGGTCGCGATACCGCCGGATTCTTCGAGCCGTGTGCTGCGCGGGGAGCGTCCGGCGCTGCTGGTGTCGGTGGATGCCACCGACCCGTCGGCCGCGGGCAACGCGATCGCGGCGCTCGCAGGTCTGGCGGGCACCGCGCTGATGCACGATGCCGTGGGCCCCCTGCGCGCGCTGGCGCCAGGCAGCAGTGCGTTCGAGCTGCGCGTGCACCGCCGCTACAACCCCGAGGGCCTGTCGCGCTACAACATCGTGCCCGGCCTGGTCGGCGTGATCCTGACGATGACGATGGTGATGCTCACCGGTCTGGCGATGACGCCCGAGCGCGAACGCGGCACGATGGAGAACCTGTTGGCCACGCCAGTGCGTCCGCTCGAAGTGATGCTCGGCAAGATCGCGCCGTACATCCTGATCGGCTACGTGCAGATCGCGCTGATTCTCGGCGCCGCGAAGCTGCTGTTCGAGGTGCCGATGATCGGCAGCCTGTGGCTGCTGCTGGCCTTCGTGGGCGTCTTCGTCATCGCCAACCTGGCCGTCGGGTTCACGTTCTCGACGCCGGCGCGAAACCAGTTGCAGGCGATGCAGATGACCTTCTTCTTCCTGCCGTCGATGCTGCTGTCGGGCTTCATGTTCCCGTTCCGCGGCATGCCGCTTTGGGCGCAGGGCTTGGGCGAGGTACTGCCGCTGACGCACTTTCTGCGCATCGTGCGCGGCATCCTGCTCAAGGGCAGCGACTTCCAGCAGGTATTGCCCGAACTGTGGCCGATGCTGGCCTTCGTCGCCGTGGCCGGGGCCGTCGCGCTCAAGCGCTATCGGCGCACGCTCGATTGAGCTTTCATGCAGGATGCACGAACCGGGGGACGCCGACGGCGCTCGGACCGGGTTCTGCAGCGCATACTGCGATCCCCCGAAGTCGTTGCACTCGATTTCCATGAGCCCGCAATCCCTGCTCAAGCGCTTCTATGCGGCCTTCGCCACGCTGGACGCGCACACCATGCAGAGCTGCTACGCGTCCGACGCGCGCTTCCAGGACCCGGTGTTCGCGCTGCAAGGGCGCGATCAGATCGGCATGATGTGGACGATGCTGTGCGAAACGGTGCGCAACCGCGGGCAGGCCGTCTGGCGCCTCGAAGCCAGCGACATCGAGGCCGCGGCCGACCGCGGCAGCGCGCATTGGGAGGCACGCTACCGCTTCGGCGCCGCCGGTCGCATGGTGCACAACGTGGTCGAGGCCAGGTTCACGTTCGAAGACGGACTGATCGCGACGCACGAAGACAACTTCGACTTCTGGCGCTGGTCGCGCCAGGCGCTCGGCGTCACCGGCGTCGCGCTCGGCTGGACCGACTTTCTGCACGACAAGGTGCGCCGCGAGTCGACGGCCAAGCTGGCGCGCCGCCTGCAGCGCCAGGCGGCCCCGGCAGCACGCTGACGCGGGAACTGGCCGCCTGCGGGACCGCAAATCCCGGCTTGCCGGCCCCGACCCCGACCTAGGATGCCGACACCGCGTTTCGTGGTGGAGGATCCTTCATGCCCGGCTGGCTGCTCGCGCTCGACCGTTTCTTCCCTGTCCGCTACATCGTCTGGCTCGGCTGTGGCCTCGGCTTCGTGCTGTGCGCCTTCGTCTGGGTCGTGTTCGGCCAGTGGGGCTGGGCTGCGCTGACTTTCGCCGGCCTGGTGGGCCTGGGCGTGCGCGATTCGCTGCAGAGCCGACGCGCCGTGCTGCGCAACTACCCGGTGATCGGTCATCTGCGCTTCCTGCTCGAGTACATCCGTCCGGAGATCCGCCAGTACTTCTTCGAGAGCGACAACGAGGCGCACCCGTTCTCGCGCCAGCAGCGCTCGCTGGTCTATCAGCGCGCGAAGGGTGATTCCGACAAGCGGCCGTTCGGCACGCAACTCGATGTGCATGCGCAGGGCTACGAGTGGATCAACCATTCGCTGGCCCCCAGCCGCATCGCCTCTCACGACTTCCGCGTGCTGATTGGCGAAGGCCGTTCGCAGCCCTACTCGGCGAGCGTGTTCAACATCTCGGCGATGAGCTTCGGCGCATTGAGCGCCAACGCCATCCTGGCGCTCAATGGCGGCGCCCGGCGCGGCGGGTTCGCCCACGACACCGGCGAAGGGTCGATCAGCCGATACCACCGCCAGAACGGCGGCGACCTGATCTGGGAAATCGGTTCCGGCTATTTCGGCTGCCGCAACGACGACGGCACGTTCAATGCCGAGAAGTTCGCCGACAACGCGCGCGACCCTCAGGTCAAGCTGATCGAGCTGAAGCTCAGTCAGGGCGCGAAGCCCGGGCACGGTGGCGTGCTGCCCGGACCGAAGGTGACGCCGGAGATCGCCGCCGCGCGCGGCGTGCCGGTGGGCGTGGACTGTGTCTCGCCGGCCCAGCACAGCGCCTTCGGCACGCCGATCGAGATGCTGCAGTTCATCGACCGGCTGCGCGACCTGTCCGGCGGCAAGCCCACCGGCTTCAAGCTGTGCATCGGCCACCCCTGGGAGTGGCTGGCGATCTGCAAGGCGATGCTGGAGACCGGCCTGTTGCCCGACTTCATCGTCGTCGACGGTGCCGAAGGCGGCACCGGCGCCGCGCCGCTGGAATTCACCGACCACGTCGGCGCGCCGCTGCAGGAGGGCCTGCTGCTGGTGCACAACACGCTGACCGGTCTGAACTTGCGCTCGCGCATCCGCATCGGCGCGGCCGGCAAGGTGGTGAGCGCCTTCGACATCGCGCGCATGATGGCGCTGGGTGCCGACTGGTGCAACGCCGCACGCGGCTTCATGTTCGCGCTGGGCTGCATCCAGGCCCAGCATTGCCACACCGGCGCGTGCCCGACCGGGGTGACCACGCAGGACCCGCTGCGCCAGCGCGCGCTGGTCGTGCCCGACAAGATCGAGCGTGTCGTCCGCTTCCACGACTACACGCTGGAAGCACTCAAGGAGCTGGTGCAGGCCGCCGGGCTGCAGCACCCGAATGAGATCCGCGCGACGCACATCGTGCGGCGTGGCAGCAACCGCGAAGTGCGCCTGCTGGCCAACCTGCTGCCGTTCGTCAAGCCGGGGGAACTGCTGGCGGTGATGCGCGGCGAAACGCCCTGGCCGCAAGCGGTGTACGAGCTGTACTGGCCACGCGCGCGCGCCGAAAGCTTCGCGGCCACCCCGGCCTGAGCGCGCCGCAGGCCGGGACGCACCCGCTGACCACCACCCCATGAGCATGGGGTTGACCATGGCATTGAGGGATGCGTCGAACGCGCGATCGTCGCAACAATTCGATACCCCTTCCCGATCCTGGCGTCCCGTACCGTGAGCAGCGTCATCCTCGTCACCCGCGACCCGCAGCAGGCCATTCAATGGCGCGGGCAGCTCATGGCCGGGCAGCAATACGATGTCGTCGCGATCACCAATTCGGCGCGCTCGGCGCGCGCGTTGCTGAAACAACACCGGCCTCGCGTCGTGGTGTGCGACCTGCGGCTGCTCGACGGCACCGCGCTGGCGATGATCCAGTGGCTTGCCAGCGAGGCCGACGCGCAGCGGCCGGCGATCATCGTGGTGGCGCCCGACGACACCGACCCGCTGCTGCGCGAGGCCATGCGCGCGGGCGCGGACAACTACCATGTGCCGGGCAGGCAGGCCGATACGCTGCTTGGCTGCGTGCGCAAGACCCTGCTCGGCGAGTCGACGCTGACGCCGTCGATCGCGCACGCACTGCTCGACCATTTCGACCGCAACGCGCATCACAGAGGCGACTGGACGCCGATCGATGAAGTGCAAAGCCCGCTGCACCTGACACCCCCCGAGCGCGAACTGCTGGTGCGGGTGGCTGCCGGCCGCGATCTCCAACAACTGGCAGAACAGCACGCACTGCAGCCGCACGCGCTCGGCGCCGCGGTGCGCGGCATCTGCCGCAAGATGCAGTGGGATCAGCGCGCGGGATCCCTGTCGCTGCAGTTGGCCTGACGCGGGCGTCGGCCGGACGCGAGGCTCAGGCTTTCGGCGGTGCGCTGTCGATGAAGCTCGGCCGCGCAGCCAGCTTGGCCGACAGCCGCGACAAATTGGGATAGTCGCCGCGCCAGTCGATCTCCGCGAAGCGGAAGTCGAGATAACCCAGCGCGCACCCGACGGCGATGTCGGACAGGCTGAAGTGGTTGCCCGAGCACCAGGCCTTGTCGCCCAGGCCCTGGCTCATCGCCTTCAGTGCAGCAGCCACGCGGCTCATGTTGCGATCGATCCACGCCTGGGAGCGCTGGCCCTCGCGCGGCGGCCAGGTCTTCTCGAGCCGCGCCGCGATGCTCGCGTCGAGCACGCCGTCGGCCAATGCCTCCCAGGTGCGCACCTCGGCGCGCTCGCGCCCGGTGGGGGGGATCAGGCGCCCGACGGGTGACAAGGTATCGACGTACTCGACGATCACGCGCGAGTCGAACACCGCCTCCACGCCTTCGACCACCAGACACGGCACCTTGCCCAGCGGGTTGGATTTGAGGATGGCATCGTTGGCCCAGACGTCCTCCAGCACCAGCTGATAGTCCAGCTTCTTTTCCGCCATCACGATGCGCACCTTGCGCACATAGGGGCTGGTCAGCGATCCGATCAGTTTCATTGCGTCCTTGGCGGTCCCGGGTGCGGGTCATTCTAGCCAGCGATGCGCAACGGCGGGTCTCAGTGCTTACTCGTGAAGTCCACCTGTTCAGGGCGTCCGGGCAGCACCAGCGTGGCGGTGGCCGCGGGGCTGCTCGCGATGATCTTCCCGCCGCGCACCACGGCGAGGCGTTGTGCACGCAGACGGATCGCCTCGACCGGAGAGCGGGCCTGCAGCAGCACGCAGTCGGCCCGGCAACCCACCTCCAGGCCGTAACCCTGCAGACCCAGAATGCGCGCGGGCTGCGCCGTCACCGCGTCGAAGCACCCCCGCATCTGGGTGGTCGACGTGAGCTGACCGACGTGCAACCCCATCGCCGCGACTTCGAGCATGTCGCCCGAGCCGAGCGAGTACCACGGGTCCATCACGCAATCGTGACCGAAGGCCACCGTGATGCCGGCCGCCATCAGCTCGGGCACGCGCGTCATGCCGCGTCGCTTGGGGTAGGTGTCGTGCCGGCCCTGAATCGTGATGTTGATCAGCGGATTGGCCACCACGTTCAACTCGGCCTCGGCCATCAGCGCAATGAGCTTCGAGACGTAGTAGTTGTCCATCGAGTGCATCGAGGTCAGGTGCGAGCCGGTCACGCGGCCGTGCAGCCCGAGGCGCTGCGTCTCGCTAGCCAGCGTCTCGACATGGCGCGACAGCGGATCGTCGGTCTCGTCGCAATGCATGTCCACGCGCAGGCCGCGCTCGGCTGCGAGCTCGCACAGCAGCTGCACGCTGCGCGCGCCCTCGGCCATCGTGCGCTCGAAATGCGGAATGCCGCCGACCACATCGACGCCCCGGTCGAGGGCACGTCGCAGGTTGAACCAGGCGTTGGACGAGCGCAGCAACCCATCCTGAGGAAACGCGACCAACTGCAGATCGAGGTAGGGCCTGACCTGCTGGCGCACGTGCAGCAAGGCCTCGACCGCCAGCAGCCGGTCGTCGCAGACGTCGACGTGCGAGCGAATGGCCAGGAGTCCCTTGGCCACGGCCCAGTCGCAATAGCGCAGCGCGCGCTCGACCAGCGCCTCCTGCGTCAGCTGCGGCTTCAGCTCGCCCCACAGCGCAATGCCTTCGAGCAGCGTGCCGCTCGCGTTGACGCGCGGCAGGCCGTAGCTGAGCGTCGCATCCATGTGGAAATGCGCGTCGACGAACGGCGGGCTCAGCAGCCAGCCCTGCGCGTCGAGCACCTCCGCGCCCTCGGGCACCGGCAAGTTCACTGCCACGGCGTCGAAGATGCCGTCACGCGCCAGCAGGTCGATGCCCGTGCGGCCGTCGGGCAGCGTGGCGTTGCGGATCAGTAGAGGCGGCACCGATCACTCCGCTCCAGAGCGAATCCAAGCGGCCACCGCGGAACCGGCTCTGCCGGGCCGCTGGTGGTGCCCCCTGGGGGGAGGCGGCCGCCAGGCCGCTTCGGGGGGGACGTCATTTCGTACCGAAGATGCGGTCGCCCGCGTCGCCCAGGCCCGGCACGATGTAGCCGTGATCGTTGAGCTGCCGGTCGATCGCCGCGGTGTAGATCGGCACATCGGGATGGTGCGCCTGGAAGTTGGCGATGCCCTCGGGCGCGGCCAGCAGACAGACGAAGCGGATCGACCGCGGCCGCGTTTCCTTCAAGCGATCGACGGCCGCCACCGCCGAATTGCCGGTGGCGAGCATCGGGTCGAGCACGATCGCGTCGCGGTCGTGCATGCCGTGCGGCATCTTGAAGTAGTACTCCACCGCAGTCAGCGTCTTCGGGTCGCGGTACAGGCCGATATGGCCCACGCGCGCACCGGGTATCACCTCGAGCATGCCTTCCAGGAAGCCCGCCCCCGCGCGCATGATCACGACGAACACCGTCTTGCGCCCCTCGATCACCGGGCTGCGCATCGTCTCCAGCGGCGTCTCGATCTCGATCAGCTGCGTCGGCATGTCGCGGGTGACCTCGTAGGCCATCAGCATGCCGATCTCGCCGAGCAGCCGGCGGAAGTTGCTGGTCGAGCGGTCCTTCTGCCGCATCAGCGTCAGCTTGTGTTGCACCAGCGGATGCGAAATGACGTGGACTACGGGCTGGCTCATCGATTCCTTCTCCTGCATCGCCTGTTCAGAATACCGTGCCGTCGCTGACGATCACCACCGGCGGCAAGCCACCCTCGCGGCGTTCGGCGGCCAGTTGCCGGCCGGCCGCCCAGGTGCCGCCCTCGAGCACGCAGGCCAGCGGCATCGACTGCGCGGTGGTGCCCAGCCGCTCGCGCACCAGCGGGGCCAGCTCGTCGATCAGCGTGACCGTCAGCGCGCGCCATTCGATGGTCCACTCGTCGGCCGGACGATAGGCCTGACGGGCAAATTCCGCGTCGCGCGGGCGGATCACCCCGCCGTCGAGCAGCAGGCCGCCATTGCGGTATTCGGGCAGGCCGGTCAGCTCGTCCAGGCCGGTGACCTGCACGCCCGCCCATTCGAACGGCTCGAGCAGCGAGTAGCCGAGCCATTGCGACAGCTTGTGAAACGGCACCCAGCCGGCGTCCAAGCCGTCGCCGCCTGCGTCCTGATGGCGCCAGGCATCGCCGAGCGCAACGCCTTCGAGGCTTTGCCCGCTCGGCCAGATGCCGCTGAAGGCGTCGAGCAGCGCGCCGAGGATGCGACCGGCCGCCACCTGACGGTGATGCGGCACCGGACGCGGATGGTGATGGTGCAGATCGGGTGCGTGGCGATGATGCGTCAGCGCGTCGAACAGGTGGCCTGGCTGGCCCAGCGCGGTGAAGGTCTGCGGCTGGGCGCGCAATGCATCGGCCAGCCGGTGCAGCAGCGTCACCCTGCCTTCGAGCCCGACCAGCGGGTTGTCGAGGCTGACCTGGAACGCTTCGGCCAGCACACGGCTGTCCAGCCGCGCGAGCGCCGCGGCGTCCACCCGCAACGGATCACCGATCTCGCTGGAAAAGCGGCCCGCCATGAAGGCGCGAAAACTTGCCACCGCCAGCCCTTCGGAGCGCGTGAACAGCTGGCCGCTTTCGCGCTCGAGGTAGCGCCACGTGCTGCCGGCACCGGCATCGAGCAGCACGCTGATCACGGCCAGGTCGATGTGCGCGCGGGTGATGGCGGCCTGGCCGCGGCCGGCCAGCCGTGCGTCGAGCTCGGCCTTGCGGTCGATGCCGCCCGCCTCGAAATGCCGCCAGCGGCTGTGGTATGGGATCTTGAGGTCGGGAAAGCGCGAGCGGGTCAGCGCGGCCACGCGCTGCGCCACATCGGCCAGTCGCGCCCGATCGAGCGTGAAGTGCGTCGATTCGCCACGCGCCACGGCCTCGGTGATCCGGGTGCAGCGCTCGCGGATCGTGCCCGGGGCGCGCAGGCGCTGCACCGCGGCGTGGAGGGCCGTGGCGTCACTCAAGCGCGCGGCCCTTCACGTGCGCCAGCCGCGCTTCGTCGGGTATCGCACCGTCGTTGAAGTACCCGGCCGCGATCTTGGCCTCGATCTCGACCCTGGCGTCGGCCGGCACCAGCGAATCGGGGATCTTCACGCGCTCGCCGACCTCGATGCCCGAGCCGGTGATCGCGTCGTACTTGTCGTTGCTCATGCTCACCAGGCGGTGGATCCTGCGGATGCCCAGCCAGTGCAGCACGTCGGGCATCAGCTCCTGGAAGCGCATGTCCTGCACGCCGGCCACGCATTCGGTGCGCAGGAAGTACTTGTCGGCCCGGTCGCCGCCTTCCTGGCGCTTGCGCGCGTTGTAGACCAGGAACTTGGTCACCTCGCCGAGCGCGCGGCCCTCCTTGCGGCTGTAGGCGATGAGGCCGACGCCGCCCTTCTGCGCACCCTGGATGCACTCCTCGATCGCGTGCGTCAGGTACGGCCGGCAGGTGCAGATGTCGGAGCCGAACACGTCCGAGCCGTTGCACTCGTCGTGCACCCGGGCCGTCAGCGTGACCGCCGGGTTGGCCAGGTCACGCACCTCGCCGAACACATACAGCGTCTGCCCGCCGATCGGCGGCAGGAAGACCTCGATGTCGCTGCGCGTCACCAGCTCGGGGTACATGCCGCCGGTCTCTTCGAACAACGCGCGCCGCAGCTCGGCCTCGCCGACATGGAAGCGCTGGGCCACGCCCGGCAGCCACCACACCGGCTCGATGGCGATCTTGGTCACCGTGGCCGACGCGTCGTCGAGCAGCACCTGCCCGTCGATCGCCAGGCGCTGGAACGCGATGGCCTGCTTGATCTCCGGCAGGTGGATGTGCGCCTTGGTGACCGCGATCGTCGGCCGGACGTCGTAGCCCTGCGCCAGGTAGCCGGCATAGACGTGCTGCACCGACGCACCCCATGGATCGATCGAGACGATCTTCTGCGGGTCGGCCCATTGCGGATACGGCCCCACCAGGTCGGTGGGCGCCGTGTTCGTCAGGTCGGCGCGGTGCCCGCGCGTCAGGTTGCCGGCAGCCACCGCGAGCGCGCGGTACACACCGTAGCTGCCGCTGTGCGTGCCGATCACGTTGCGCTGGCCGCGCGTGGTGGTGGTGCCGACGACCGGGCCGCGCAGCATCGGATCCTCGGCGCCCCAACGTATCGGCGGCGCGCCGCTGGGGCCCTGCTGCGGATGCGACGTCAGGCGGATGTGCCGCCCGCCGCGGGGTGCGTCGCCGCTCAACTCGCCTCTCCGTTGCGGTTCATGCTGGTCATCGCTCTCCCTTGCGCCACGGCTTCATCAGGCCCTGAGGATACGCCGCGCGCCGCGCCACCACCACCAGCGCCACGATGGCCATCGCATACGGCAGCATCAGGTACACCTGATACGGCACATCGATGCCGACCAGGCCCGCGCCCGCCTGCTGCAGGCGCAGCTGCAACGCGTCGAAGAACGCGAACAGCAGCGCGCCCAGCAGCGCCTTGCCCGGCCGCCACGACGCGAACACCACCAGTGCCACGCAGACCCAGCCGCGGCCGTTGACCATGTTGAAGTAGAACGCGTCGAACGCGGCCAGCGTGAGGAACGCGCCGGCCACGCCCATCAGCGCCGAGCCGGCGACGACGGCGCCGATGCGCAGTCCCGCCACGCTCAGCCCCTGGCCCTCGACCGCATCCGGGTTCTCGCCCACCATGCGCAGCGCCAGGCCCAGCGGCGTGCGGTACAGCAGCCAGCCGAGCGCCGGCACCAGCAACAGCGCGAGCAAGGTCAGCGCCGTCTGCTGGTTCAGGATCGGCAGCGGCAGCCAGGCGCTCATGTCAGCGAATGGCCGGATCGTTGGCGGGCTTTCGACCTTCGGAAAGCTCACGCGGTAGGCGTAGCTCGCCAGGCTGGAGGCCAGCAGCGTGATGCCGAGCCCCGATACGTGCTGGCTCAGCGCGAGGCTCACGGTCAGCCAGCCGTGCAACAGGCCGAAGGCGGCGCCGGTCAGTGCCGCGACCAGCACGCCGGTCCACAGGCCGCCGCCCTGGTACACCGTGAGCCAGCCGGCAAAGGCGCCGGCGACCATGATGCCCTCAATGCCGAGGTTCAGCACACCGGCGCGCTCGCACAGCAGCACGCCCAGCGTGCCCAGAATCAGCGGGGTGGCGATGCGCAGCACCGCGACCCAGAATGGCATCCCGGCCAGCAGATCCAGCGTGTCAACCGACATCGCGCGCCCCGGGCCGGTGAACATCTGCCATCAGCGCCACCGCACGCGGTACTGCGCCAGCATCGTGGCCACCAGCATCGCGATCAGCGACACCGCGACGATCACGTCGGCGATGTAGGTCGGCACCGTCACCGCGCGGCTCATGCTGTCGGCGCCCACCAGCATGCCGGCCACGAACACCGCAGCGACCACGACTCCGAGCGGGTTCAGCGCCGCCAGCATCGCGATCACGATGCCCGAGTAGCCGTACCCCGGCGACATGTCCAGCGTGACGTAGCCCGCGCGCCCGGCCACTTCGACCGCGCCGGCCAGTCCGGCCAGTGCGCCCGACAGCAACGCCACCTTCCAGATGACCGCGCGCACCGGCAGGCCGGCAAACGCCGCCGCACGCGCGTTGGCGCCGACCGCGCGGATCTCGAGTCCGAACGTGGTCTGGCGCAGCAGCACCGACAGCAGCGCTGCCATGACGAGGGCGATCACCAGGCCGGTGTGCACCCGGCTCTTGGGCAGCAACTTGTCCAGCTGCAACGCATCGGCAATGGCCACGCTCTGCGGCCAGCCCATCGCGGCCGGATCCTTCATCGGGCCGTCGAGCATCGCCGACACCAGCAGCAGCACGATGAAATTCAGCAGCAGCGTGGTGACGACCTCGTCGACACCCAGATGCGACTTCAGCAGCGCCGGCACCAGCAGCAGCAGCGCGCCGGCGGCGCAGGCGGCCAGCATCATCGCGACGAACAGCACACCGGTCGGGACGGCAAAGGCACTGCCGCCGTGCAGCCCACCCACCGCCACGGCGGCCAATGCGCCCGCGTACAGCTGGCCTTCACCACCGATGTTGAACAGGCGCGCGCGAAAGGCCACGGCCACGGCCAGCCCGGTGAGGATCAGCGGGGTGGCGCGGGTGAGCGTTTCGGCCCACGCGAAGCGCGAGCCGAAACCGCCTTCGAGCAACAGCGCATAGGCCCGCCCCACCGGCGCGCCGGCCCAGGCCACCAGCAGTGCACTCAACGCGAGCGTGAACGCCAGCGCCAGCGCCGGCGCCGCCAGCCACATCCAGGCCGGCGTCTGTGCGCGCGCTTCAAGCCGCATGGTGTGTGTCGACCGGCGCTGCAGCCGACGCCGCAGCGCCCGGCAGCCCGGCCATCGCGGCGCCGAGATCGGCCAGGCGCCAGGCCTCCCGCGGCCGTGCTGCGCTGAGCCGGCCGCGCGACATCACCGCGATGCGGTCGGCCAGAGTGAGGATCTCGTCCAGGTCCTCGCTGATCAGCAGCACCCCCGCGCCGCGCGCGCAGGCGTCGAGCAGGCGGCGCTGCAGATCGGCCACGGCGCCGACGTCCAGGCCCCAGGTCGGCTGGTGCGCGATGATCAGCTGCGGCCCCTGATCGCGGTAACGCACACCGCTCAGTGCGCGCCCGAGGATCAGCTTCTGCAGGTTGCCGCCCGACAGCGTCCGCGCCGGTGCGTCGAGTCCGTCGCGCCCAGCGCCGCGCACGTCGTACTGTTCGACCAGACGGCGCGCGTGGTCGCGCGCGCGCGCCGAGCGCAGCAGTCCCCAGCGGGAGAACCGCCGGCTGTGGTAGCGCTCTAGCACCGCGTTCTCCCACAGCGTCAGCTCGCCGATCGAGCCCACCGCCTGCCGGTCTTCGGGAATACGCGCCACGCCGGCATCGATCCAGCTGCGCGGCCGCGCGGGAAGCGACCGACCCAGAACCTCGAGCGTTCCGGAGTCCAGCGCCAGCAGACCGCACAGCAGGTCGGCCAGCGCACGCTGGCCGTTGCCGGCCACGCCGGCGATGGCCAGCACCTCGCCGGCGTGCAGCTGCAGGCTCACGTCCACCAGCGCCGGGTTGCGGCCGGCGCCGCGCACACCGGCCCGATGCAGGGCGCAGACGATGCGCGCCGCCGGGGCCGCCAGGTCGACGTCGAGCCCACGCTCGCGCGCCACCGGCGGCACGGCACGCCCGACCATGGCCTCTGCGAGCTGGTCCTTGTCGGCTTGCTCAGTGGCCTGCGTGGCCACCAGCTTGCCGGCCCGAAGCACCACGATGCGGTCGCTGACCGCCATCACTTCGTCGAGCTTGTGGCTGATGAAGACGATCGCCATGCCTTGCGCCACCAGCTGCTTCAGCGTCGCGAAGAGCGACAACGACTCCTGCGGCGTCAGCACCGCGGTCGGCTCATCCAGGATCAGGATCCGGGCGCCACGCGTCAGCGCCTTGAGAATCTCGACGCGCTGGCGCTCGCCGACCGACAGGTCGCCCACGCGGGCGTCGGGGTCGACGCCGAGCCCGAACCGCGCGGCGGTCGCCAGCAGTGCCGCGCGGGCCGCACGCCGGCGAGACGATGGCCGCCACAGCGGCTCGGTGCCGAGCATCACGTTGTCGAGCACGCTCAGGTTGTCGGCCAGCGTGAAATGCTGGTGCACCATGCCGATGCCCGCGGCCAGCGCCGACTTCGGCTGGCCGGGCGGCAGCACCCGCCCGTCGACTTCGACCGTGCCGCCATCAGCCACATAGTGGCCGAACAGGATCGACACCAGCGTGCTCTTGCCGGCGCCGTTCTCGCCCAGCAGCGCCAGCACTTCGCCCGCCTGCAACTCCAGCGTGATGTTGTCGTTGGCCACCAGGTCGCCGAAGCGCTTGGTGATGCCGGCCAGCTTGAGGCGCGGCGCGGGGATCACGTCACTTCGCGGTGCCCTTGGGCTGCGCGTCGTCGACCTTCACGCTGAACTTGCCTTCGAGGATCGCACGCTCCTTGGCGCGCACCTTGGCCACCAGGTCGGCCGGAATCTTCTTCTCGAAGCTGCCCAGCGGGCTGAGCTCGCTGCCCTTGACCTTCATGTGCGACAGGTGGCCGTAGTCCTCGGCCTTGAATTGCCCGGCCTTCACCGCCTTCAGCGCGGCGTCGATCGTCGGCTCCATGTTCCACAGTGCCGACGCGACCACCGTATCGGGGTACTTGTCTTGCGTGTTGATGACGTTGCCGATCGCCAGCTTGCCTTTCTCCTTGGCCGCATCGCTGACGCCGAAGCGCTCGGCGTACAGCACGTCGGCGCCCTTGTCGATCATCGCGAAGGCGGCCTCCTTGGCCTTGGGCGGGTCGAACCAGCTGTTGATGAAGCTGACCGTGAACTCGACCTTCGGGTTCACTTCCTTGGCCCCGGCCATGAAGGCATTCATCAGCCGGTTGACCTCGGGAATCGGGTAGCCGCCGACCATGCCGATCTTGTTGGTCTTGGTCATGCCGCCGGCGATCATGCCGGTCAGGTAGCTCGGCTCCTGGATGTAGTTGTCGAAGACGCCGAAGTTCGGCGCCTGCGGCTTGCCGGAGCTGCCCATCAGGAACGACACCTTCGGATAGTCCTTGGCCACCTTGCGCGCCGCCGCCTCGACCGCGAACGACTCGCCGACGATGAAGGTGTTGCCCTTCTCGGCGTACTCGCGCATCACGCGCTCGTAGTCGGCGTTGGCGACGTTCTCGCTGAACACGTAGTCGATCTCGCCGCGCGCGACGGCGGCCTTCAGCGCCTTGTCGATGCGGCTGACCCACTGCTGCTCGACCGGCACGGTGTAGATCGCGGCGACCTTGAGCTTGCTCTGGGCGAGCGCCGCGCCGCCAGCGGTGGCCAGTACGGACAGGACCAATGCAGCGGCCAGGGTATGGCGACGGGACAGCGACATGGGATGGTCTCCTGGTGGGGTTTCGCGTGGCATGGGCAGCTCCGGATTAGGCAAGACTCGTTGCGCAGGCGTCAATCCGGGTTGCTGGCAGGGCGCGCCGGCCCCGAGGTGCGCCGGCAGGCGGTCCTAGAATCGGGCGCAACTAGCGGGCCGCGGGTCCGCCCTTGCTGGCGCCGCCCGATGACCTTGTCCGCACTCACCGCCCTGTCCCCGCTCGACGGACGTTATGCCGCCAAGCTGGCAGCGCTGCGTCCGCTGCTCAGCGAGTTCGGCCTGATGCACCGCCGCGTGCAGGTCGAGGTGGAATGGTTCGTCGCGCTGTCCGACGCGGGTTTCGCCGAATTCAAGCCGCTGTCGGCCGCGGCGCGTGAACGCCTGCGCGCGCTGGCTGCCAGCTTCTCGGAGGTCGACGCGCAGGCCATCAAGGACATCGAGCGCACCACCAACCACGACGTCAAGGCGGTCGAGTACTGGCTCAAGGGCTGCTTCAAAGGCGACGCCGAGCTGGAAACGGCGTCCGAGTTCGTGCACTTCGCGTGCACCAGCGAGGACATCAACAACGTGAGCCATGCGCTGATGCTGTCGGCGGCGCGCCAGACGGTGCTGCTGCCGGCACTCGACGCGCTGCTGGCCAAGCTCACCGCGATGGCGCATGCGCTGGCCGACGTGCCGATGCTCAGCCGCACGCATGGCCAGACGGCGACGCCGACCACGCTCGGCAAGGAGGTCGCCAACGTCGCGGCGCGCCTGCAGCATGCGCGCGCGCGCATCGCCGAGGTGCGGCCGCTGGCCAAGATGAACGGCGCGGTGGGCAACTACAACGCGCACCTGGCCGCCTGGCCCGATTTCGACTGGGAGTCGTTCAGCCGGCGCGTGGTCGAGGACGTGCTGGGCCTGCGCTTCAATCCATACACGATCCAGATCGAGCCGCACGACTGGATGGCCGAGCTGTTCGACGCGATCGCGCGCGCCAACACGATCCTGATCGACTGGTCGCGCGACGTCTGGGGCTATGTGAGCCTGGGTTACTTCAAGCAGCGGCTCCAGGAAGGCGAGGTCGGTTCGTCGACCATGCCGCACAAGGTGAACCCGATCGACTTCGAGAACGCCGAGGGCAACTTCGGCCTGGCCAACGCGCTGCTGTCGCACATGTCGCAGAAGCTGCCGATCAGCCGCTGGCAGCGCGACCTCACCGACAGCACGGTGTTGCGCAACATGGGGGTGGCGCTCGGCCATGCGGTGCTCGGCTACGACTCGCTGCAGCGCGGCCTGGACAAGCTCGAGGTCAACCGCCAGGCCCTCGCCGCCGACCTCGATGCCGCCTGGGAGGTGCTGGCCGAGGCGGTGCAGACCGTGATGCGCCGGCATGGCCTGCCCGATGCCTACGAGCAGCTCAAGGCCTTCACGCGCGGCAAGGCGATCACACGCGAGGCGATCGGGCGGTTCATCGACGCGCTGGATCTGCCGCCCGCCGAGCGGGCGCGGCTGCACGCGCTCACGCCGGCCACGTACATCGGGCGCGCAGCGCTGCTGGCGCGTCGCTTCGGCTGAACGGCCTCGCCCGCGATGCCGCTCACCTTCATCGACAAGCTGGCGCTGGCCGAACGCCGCAACGATTCGCTGCTGTGCGTGGGGCTGGACCCCGATCCGGCGAAGTTCCCGGGGGCCTGGCAGCACGATCCATCGCGCATCTTCGACTTCTGCGCCACCATCGTCGACGCCACTCGGGACCTGGTGATCGCGTTCAAGCCGCAGATCGCCTACTTCGCCGCGCACCGCGCCGAAGAGCAGCTCGAACGGCTGATTGCGCACATCCGCCGCACCGCCCCCGACGTGCCGGTGATCCTGGACGCCAAGCGGGGCGACATCGGCGCCACCGCCGAACAGTACGCGCGCGAGGCGTTCGAGCGCTACCAGGTCGACGCCGTGACCCTGTCGCCGTTCATGGGCTTCGACTCGATCGAGCCCTACATGCGATTTGCCGGCAAGGGCCTGATCCTGCTGTGCCGCACCTCCAATCTCGGCGGCAGCGACCTGCAGACGCAGCGGCTCGCCTCGGGCGACCTGCTGTACGAGCGCATCGCGCGGCTGGCGCAGGACGAGTGGAATCACAACGGCCAGCTCGCGCTGGTGGTCGGTGCCACCTATCCGCACGAGATCGCGCGCGTGCGCGAACTGGCGCCGAGCCTGCCGCTGCTGATCCCCGGCATCGGCGCGCAGGGCGGCGATGCGCAGGCCAGCGTGCGCGCGGGCTGGCGCGGCACGCTCGCGCGGACCACCGGAGCGATCATCGTGAACTCGTCGCGCGCGGTGCTGTACGCCAGCCGCGGCAACGAGTTCGCCACGGCGGCACGCCAGGCCGCCGAGGAGACCCGCGCACTGCTCGCGGCGGCACGCGCGCCCGGGGTCTAGGGCTCGCCGCGCCTAGGCGCGTGGCACGCTCAGCGGCAGCTCGCGAAGGCGGCGCCCGGTCAGCGCGAACAGCGCGTTGGCCAACGCAGGCGCCACCGGCGGCAGGCCGGGTTCGCCCATGCCAGTGGGCGCGAGGGCGCTCGGCACGACATGGGTTTCGATGGTCGGTGTCTGCGCCATCGTGAGCACGGGGTGGTCGGGGAAGTTCTTCTGCCGCACGACGCCGTCTTCGATGTCGATGCGACCGAACAGCGCCGCGCTCAAGCCGTAGATCACCGCCGACTCCATCTGCTGCGCCACGCCGGCCGGGTGCACGGCCACGCCGCAATCGACCGCGCAGACCACGCGGCGCACGCGCGGCGTCGCGCCGTCGAGCGACGCCTCCACCACCTGGGCGACGATGGTGCCGAAGCTTTCGTGCAGCGCGATGCCGCGCGCGCGCCCTCTGGGCATCGACGCGCCCCAGTCCGACTTTTCGGCCGCCAGCTTCAGCACCGCGGCATGGCGCGGCATGTCGTCGAGCAGGGACAACCGGAAGCGCAACGGATCCTGGCCGGCGGCCTGGGCCAGCTCGTCGATGAAGCCCTCGCCGAAGAAGGCGTTGTGCGAGTGGCCCACCGCACGCCAGTTGCCCACCGGCACGCCACTGTCGGTGGCCACGTGCGCGAAGTGCTGGTGCGCGATCGAGTAGGGCATGTCGAAGAGGCCTTCGACCGCCGTCTTGTCGGGCAGGTCGAACGGCGGTGCGAGTGCCGGCATGGCGCGTTGCATCCAGCGCGGCATCACGGCATCGCCGGCGCTGCCGGCGGCCAACGCCGTGACGCGGCCCTGGGCATCGAGGCCACCGCGCATCAACGCCACGCCGGCCGGGCGGTAGAAGTCGTGCGTCATGTCCTCTTCGCGCGACCACAGCAGCTGCACCGGCCGACCGCCGGTCTCCAGCGCCACGCGCACCGCCTGTGCGACGAAATCGACCTCGAGCCGGCGACCGAAGCTGCCGCCGAGGTAGGTGACGGTGAGGTTCACGTCGTCGGGCCTCACGCCGGCAGCCCTGGCCGCGGCCTCGCGCGCCAGACCCGGTACCTGCGTGGGCGCCCAGACGTGCACCGTCCCGGCGGCGACGCGTGCGGTGCAGTTCATCGGCTCCATCGCCGCATGCGCCAGGTAGGGCGCGCGGTACACCGCTTCGATGCGCCGCGCCGATTGCGCCAGCGCCAGCTTCGCATCGCCGCGCTGGTGAATCGCAAATCCCGCCTTGCCGTCGATCGCCTGCCGCGCGGCGGCCTCGAGTGCGGCCTCGATGCGCCGCGAATCGAGCAGGCCGGTCGGCGGCTCGCGCCAGGTCACGGGCACCGCGCGCAGCGCCTCGCGCGCCTGCCAGATCGAGCGTGCGACCACCGCGATTGCCGCGCCCGCGCCTCCCAGCGGGGGCAGACGCACGACGCGCTCGACGCCGGGCCGGCGCAATGCGGCGTCCGCGTCGACCTGGCCCACCGAGCCGCCCAGCATCGGGCACTGCTGGATGGCTGCGTAGAGCATGTCGGGCAGCCGCACGTCGCTGCCGAACACGGCGCGGCCGTCGCACTTGGCTGGCGTGTCGAGCCGCGCCGCGGTGCGACCGACGATGCGAAACCGCGCCACCGGCTTGAGCAGCACATCGCCCGGGCGGGACAGCGCGGCCTGCTCGGCCAGCTCGCCGTAGTGGGCGCGCATTCCCGAGGCATGCGTGACAACGCCGTCGCGCACATCGAGCTCGGCCACCGGCAGCCTCCAGCGCAACGACGCCACGCCCAGCAGGCGTGCCCGCGCCGTCGCGGCGGCCAGGCGCAGCGGGCCCCAGGCGTCGGCGACGCTGGCCGAGCCACCGGTGGCGTTGATGCCGAGCTCGCGCGCGACCTTCCACGTCAGCCAACGCCCCGCGCGAAAGGCGGTCGACTCCCGGCCAGGTTCACGATCCTGTGCGGCGACCGGCAGCATGCCGACGAAGCCCGACACGCTGCCGAAGATGGCGTCATGGCCGGCTTGTTCGAGCTCGACTCGTGGCAGCGCCACGTCCAGCTCTTCGGCCACCAGCATCGCCAGCGCGGTGTGCACGCCCTGGCCCATTTCGCTGCGGTTCATCGCCAGGATCACCGATCCGTTGGCAGCGATCTTGATCCAGCCGTTGAGTGCGATGCCGTCGTCGGAGGTCGGCCACAGGTCCGCGGCGCCCAGCGGGTCGCGCGGCGGCAGCACGGCCCAACCCACCAACAGCGCGCCGCCCGCCGCGGCACCGGACACCAGCAAGCTGCGTCGTTTCATCGCGGGCGCATTGTCGCCCGCGAGCCGACAGCCCAGGTGCAAGCAAGCGCTACCGCGGCGGCGCCGGCACGCTCAGTCGAGCTCGACCTCGGTGTGCACCGCACCCGCCCGGTCGGCGCGCGCGCTCAACGCCAGGCGCGTGCCGCGCGGCGCCCGCACGACCCATTCCGCCACCGCGCGGTCCGCGGTGACCTCGCGCGTGGGCATGAAGGCCTGCAACGAATGCTTCGCCCCGTGGCCGGCCAGGTGCGGACCCACCAGCCGCAGCTTGCCCGACACGAGCGAACAATCCTGCGGCAGCTGCATCTCGAACACCACGCCGCGCACGGTCTTGCGCTCCAGCGCGCGCTTGCTGATGTGCGCCGGCAGGTAGCCGCTGTTGGCCACCGCCAGTCGCACGCGCCAGGTGTCGTCGCCGAGCGCGCGGACTTCGGTGCGCAGCACCTCCAGCCGCGGCAGGCTCAGTACCAGCTGGTTGAGCCATGGGGGAAAGCGTGCCGCCTCGCGCTCGCGCAGGTGGGGCGGCGGGTTGCGCCAATAGTTCAGCCGGTCCCAGCCGCCGAGCTCGACCGCGCCCAGCTGGGGGTGCTGGTACGGATACCAGGTCACATGCGCCTGGCCGCCGCACTGCGCATCGCTCCAGCGCAGCAGCTTCAGATCGTCTTCCGGCGGGTGCTCGCGATACCAGTGGATCCAGTCGTAGTCGGTGATGCCGGCTTCCTTGTTCGGCGCCCAGATCTCCACCGTCCAGAACAGCGCGCCGAGGTGCTCGTACAACCAGTCCTGCGTGCCGCTGATCACTTCCTTGGGGTGGTAGCGGAAGTCCTCGTAGATGCTGATCGCCGGATAGCCGGTGAGTCGCTCGCCGAGCGCCGACAGGCGCTTGTAGATCCACAGATCCTCGGGCGTCATGTCGTCGTCGGACTGCGTTCCCATCGGCCGCAGGATCACGCCCGAGTGGGTGTGAAAGCTCAGGCCGGCGCCGATGTTCGGATGGTTGACGATGAAGTCGACCATCGCGCGCACCTCGGGCTCGCTGGTCGGATATGGGCCGGCGCCGACCTGCTCGAACTCCTGCCGCCAGTACGCCGGAAAATTGCGGTTCAGGTCCAGCGCTTCGAGATCGGGGTTGACGTTGATCTGCAGGCCGTCGAAATGCGTCAGCGTGCCCTCGGGCATCACGCGATAGTAGGTACCGCCGAACTCGCCCGGCTCGCGCGGAATCATCAACCGCGCGTCCTCGGGGTGACACTTCCAGGCGCCGTGCGGATCGGGCAGCCGCATGTAGAGCACCCGGCCGTCGCCGTCGACGTCCTCCACCGTGAGGCCATCGACGGCCGGCTCGTCGAACGGGTAGGGGCGCGTCGACGAGCGGATGTGGCGCGGCCGGTCGGCCAGTGCCAGCTCGGCGCCGTCGGGATTCAGGCGCGGGCACAGGTACACGACGCGCGTGTCCAGCAGGTGGGTGGTCTGCGCGTCGACACCGTAGCCCAGCACCAACTGGTGCAGCCAGTACAGACAGGCGGTGCTCGCGGTCATCTCCGCGGCGTGGATGTTGCCGTCGCACCAGAACGCGGGCTTGTCCGCGTCCGGGCCGGCTTTGGATTGCGTGATCACCGCCAGCCAGATGTCGCGACCTTCGTGGCTCTTGCCGATCGATCGGACGCTGACCAGGTCGGGGCGCGCCGCGGCGTAGTCGTGCAGCAGCCGGGTGAGCTCGGCGTACCGGTAGAACACGTCGAAGCGCGGAACGGGCAGGTCGGCCATGGCGTCGTGTGTGGTGCCGGCAGACTGAGCCGGCGAAGCGCAAAGTGTGGCAGACCCCTACGGCCAGGCCGACGCCGCCGGCTTCGTGCAAACCCGCGCAAGCGCCGATTCAGGCGGTGGCACCGAGGGCAGCCGGTCGGCCGTGCTGGAACACCTGCAAGGTGCCCGGCGCAATCGCATGCCAGCGCTCGTCGCGCGTCAGCGGTTCGGTGGCAACGACCGCGACGTGGTCGCTGGCCGAGGTGTGCTGTGCGAAATCGACGCTCAGATCCTCGTCGGACAGGTGCGCACTGCGAAAGGGGTGCTCGCGCAGCAGCCAGTGCAGCTGCGTGGAGCCGTGCGCCCACAAGGCCTGGCCGTTCGACAGCAGCAGGTTGAACGTGCCGTGTGCCGCCGCCTGCGGCAGCAGTTCGCCCAGCGTGCGCGTGAGCTCGGCGACGCTGGGCACCGCCGCGTGCGCCTTGGCCAGCTCCTGCATCAGCCAGCAGAACGCGCGCTCGCTGTCGGTGTCGCCGACCGGCCGGAAGGCACCGTGCAGGCGTGGCGCGAAATGCTTCAGGTCGCCGTTGTGCGCGAACACCCAGTAGCGCCCCCACAGCTCGCGCACGAACGGGTGCGTGTTCTCCAGCGCCACCCGGCCTTGCGTGGCCTTGCGGATGTGGGCGATCACGATGTCACTGCGAATCGGGTAGCGCTTCACCAGCTCGGCCACCGGCGACGAACGCGCGCCATGGTGATCGACGAAATGGCGCAGGCCCTTGTCTTCGAAGAACGCAATGCCGAATCCGTCCTTGTGCTCGTCGGCGCGCGTGGCCAGGCCGGTGAAACTGAAGCACACGTCGGTCGGCGTGTTGGCGTTCATCCCGAGCAGCTGGCACATGGACGTGCGACGCGTCGGCGGCGCCTACTCGGTGAACAGGCGATACACGCCCTTGAACGTCATCAGGTGGCCGGGATTGCTCGTTTCCTCGAGCACGCCGGCCATGCGCCGCTGCAGGCGCGCGCTGCGCCGGGCGCGCCAGATCAGCAGGTCGGCCAACCAGGGATGCGCATTGACATGGTTGGCCCGTTCGTACAGCTCGAAGCGCGGCTTCAGTGCCGTCAACGCTGTCTCGTAGTTTGCCTGCAGTGCCGCATCGGGCAGGGCCTGCGTCCGGCCCTCGATCAGCGCCTTGGCCGCCAGCATGCCGGTTTCCATCGCCTTGCCGATGCCCTCGCCGGTGAACGCGTAGGTGCTGCCGGCTGCCTCGCCGGTGACCAGCAGACCGGGTCGGCTCCAGCGCGCGCCCTCGAGCGTGCAGCGCAGCGGCGCACCCTTGAGCTCGCCGACGAACTCGCCGTCGGACATCAGCTCGCGCGCCGGCGCATAACACTCGGTAAAAGCCTTGAATACGTCGCGCAGGTTGATGTCCTTCATGCCGGTGCCGCCGTCGTCGCGCACCAGCGAATGGCTACCGAGCACACCGGCGCCGATGTTGAAGACGCCGTCGCGGCACGGAAAGATCCAGCCGTAGCCGGGGCGCAACTTGTGATGCCACACCACCTCGAGTTCGGTGATGCGCCCCGTCAGACGCGGGTTGCGCACGTAGCCCCGCAGCGCCACCCCCGACGGCACGCGGCGCGTGCACATGTCGGCCGCCATCAGCGCCTGCGGCACCGCGCCGGTGGCCAGCACCGTCCAGCGGGCGCGGGTCTGCGCCACGGCGTCGCCGGACTTGAAACGCGCGCCGACCACACGGCCCGCCTCCTGCAGCGGTGCATCGAAGCGCACCGGCGCGATGAATCGTGCACCGGCGCGCTCGGCGCCGCGGCAGACGATGGCGTCCAGTTCGCGCCGCGGCAGCACGGCCAGCTGGCCCGGCACGTCGATGCGCCCGCCGCGCGGGCCGATGCAGGCCACATGGCCGACCCGCTGCGCCTGCGCCATGACCTCGTCGTGCACGCCGAGCTTGCGCAACGCCGCATGCGCATCGGGAATCAGTCCATCGCCGCACACCTTGTCGCGTGGAAAGCTCTGTGCATCGACCAGCACGACGTCCACGCCGGCGCGGGCCAGCATCGTGGCGCAGGCGCTTCCGGCAGGACCGGCGCCGACGACGAGCACGTCGCAGGCGCCTGGGAGATCGGTTCGCATGGTGGTCCGGTTTGGCGCCAACGGCGGCAGCGAGCGAATTGTAGGCAGCTGCCCTGGCTGCCGTTGCCGGAGCCGCTGGACGCCCTCCTTGAGGCGCATCAATGCACGCGGGGTGCCCCGGGGAGAGTATGACTAAATGGAGGTGATTGCATGAGTGCCCATTTGACGCATGGACAGCGCGCGCTGCTGAAGGCGACGCTCGAGCTGCGGAAGTCGGAACTGGATCAACGACTGGCCGTGCATCAGCGCGGCCAGTCGCGCGCCGAACACGCCCACGAGGTGCTGCAAGAGGACGGCGACGACGCGCCACAGCGCGATTCGGACCGCGAGGTCGAGTTGGCGCTGTCCGACCAAGAGCTCAACGAGCTGGGTGCGGTCAGCCGTGCGCTGAAGCGCCTTGACGATCCGCACTATGGTCTATGCAGCGACTGCGGCACCGAGATCCCGTTCGATCGCCTGAAGATCGAGCCGCAGGCGCTGCGTTGCGTCGGCTGCGAATCCCGGCACGAAAGGAGCCACTGACGTGACCTTCTTGCGCCACGACCGCACGGCAGGCACGCCGACGCCGAATTGAACTGGATCACCCCTTAGCGTCGTCGGCGTCCGCTCGGCTAGGGCTGGCGGCTGTCGCCGGGCCCTTGACCTTCAAGCGCCAGGCGTGCAGCAGTGGCTCGGTGTAGCCGCTGGGTTGTGACGGACCCTTGAACACCAGGTCGAGCGCGGCCTGGTAGGCGGCACTCGTGGCCCCGTGGCCGGCCATCGGCCGGTACAGCGGGTCGCCGGCGTTCTGCCGGTCCACCACCGCGGCCATGCGCTCGAACGTGGCACGCACCTGAGCCTCGGTCACGATGCCGTGCTGCAACCAGTTGGCGATGTGCTGGCTCGAAATGCGCAGCGTGGCGCGGTCTTCCATCAGGCCGACGTTGTGGATGTCGGGCACCTTGGAGCAACCCACGCCCTGGTCGACCCAGCGCACCACGTAGCCGAGGATGCCCTGCGCGTTGTTGTCGATCTCCTGCTGGCGCTCGGCGTCGGTCCAGTTCGGCCGTTTCGCCACCGGCACGGTGAGCAGGTCGTTCATCAGGCTGTCGTACTGCGCATCGGCGTCCACCTGCTCGAGCGACTTCTGCACCGCCCACACGTCGACCTGGTGGTAGTGCAGCGCATGCAGCGTGGCGGCGGTCGGGCTGGGCACCCACGCGGTGTTGGCACCGGCCTGGGGATGCACGATCTTCTGTCTGAGCATGGCAGCCATCAGGTCGGGCATCGCCCACATGCCTTTGCCGATCTGCGCCTTGCCGCGCAAGCCGCACTGCAGGCCGATCAGCACGTTCAGGCGCTCGTAGGCGGCGATCCAGGCGCTGGCCTTCATGTCGCCCTTTCGGATCATCGGCCCGGCGAGCATCGCGGTGTGGATCTCGTCGCCGGTACGGTCGAGGAACCCGGTGTTGATGAAGGCCACCCGGCTCGCCGCGGCGGCGATGCAGGCCTTCAGATTGACGCTGGTGCGGCGCTCCTCATCCATGATGCCGAGCTTGACGGTGCTGTCGGGCAGGCCGAGCAATTGCTCCACGCGTGCGAACACCTCGCCGGCAAAGGCCACCTCGGCCGGGCCATGCATCTTGGGCTTGACGATGTAGACGCTGCCGCGGCGCGAGTTGCGGATCGCTTTGGCGGCGTTGCCCCGCAGGTCGTGCAGCGCGATCGTCGTCGTCACCACCGCGTCGAGGATGCCCTCGGGAATCTCGCGGCCGTCGTCGCCCCACAGGATAGCCGGGTTGGTCATCAGGTGGCCGACGTTGCGCACGAACAGCAGTGCGCGACCGTGCAGCGCCACATCCTCGCCGCGCGGCCCGGTGTACTGGCGGTCCGGGTTCAGCCCGCGGGTGAAGGTGCTGCCGCCCTTGCTCACGGCCTCCGTCAACGTGCCTTTCAGGATGCCGAGCCAGTTGCGGTAGGCGTGCACCTTGTCGTCGGCGTCGACCACTGACACGGAGTCCTCGAGGTCGAGAATGGTGGACAACGCGGCCTCGATCACGAGGTCGCACACGCCGGCCGGGTCGGTGACGCCGATCGGGTGGCCGCGGTCGATGCGGATGTCCATGTGCAGGCCGTGATGCGACAGCAGCACGGACGATGGCGAACCCATCTCGCCCTGAAACCCGACGAACTGCGCCGGGTTCTTCAGACCCACGATGCTGCCGTTCTTCAGTCTGACCCCGAGATGGTGGTCGATCACCGCGTAAGCGGTGGAGTCGACGTGCGAGCCTTTCTTCAGCGGGACGCAGCGGTCGAGCACGTGGCGCGCGTATTCGATGACCCTGGCGCCGCGCACCGGGTTGTAGCCCGGCCCGCGGGCGGCACCATCGCTGTCCGGCAGCGCATCGGTGCCGTACAGCGCGTCGTACAGCGACCCCCAGCGCGCATTGGCGGCGTTCAGCGCGTAGCGTGCATTCGTGATCGGGACCACCAGCTGCGGGCCTGCCTGCAGTGCCAGCTCGGCGTCGACGTTCTTCGTCGTCGCGCGCACTCGCGCCGGCACCGGCACCAGGTAGCCGATCTGCTGCAGAAAGGCGCGATAGGCGCGCATATTCCGGACTGGTCCGGGGTTGGCGCGATGCCAGGCGTCGATCTCGGTCTGCAGCCGGTCGCGCTCGGCCAGCAGCGCGGCGTTCGCCGGCGCCAGCTCGTGGACCAGCGCGTCGAAGCCGCGCCAGAAAGCGTCGCGGTCGACGCCCGTGCCGGGCAGCACCTCGTCATCGATAAAACGTTGCAGCGTAGTGGCAACTTGCAGGCGGTGGATCGTGGTGCGCGCGGTCATGTCAGTTGACGGGTCTCAAGTGGGAACTAAGTCAGCACGTTGCACAGGCGGGTGCCGGTGCGCGAGGGTTCGGTGCCGAGCGATTCCGGGTCGCCTGCCCGGCCGACCCACAGCGTTCGGGTCGCAGCAGCAGGTTGCGCCGATGGTTTTCAGCGTTGATCGAGCCCACACTCTATTCGCTGAGTGGGGGCCCATTGCTGACGGCCGGCCCACTGGATTGATGACGTCCACCGCCTGAATACGGGCCCAGCGCGGCCAGATTGTGGCGACTGTGCCTCTTGCCGAATCAGCAGGCGTTTCGTTTCGCTGGCCTATGGGTCAGCTCAGGTCCGCGCTGATCAATGACCGGCGTGACGATAATCGCGGACGATGGATCGGTTAAAGCAGATCGAATCGTTCGTTTCGGTCGCCACCAAAGGCAGTCTGACCGCCGCAGCGCACGCCGAAGGGGTCGCGCCGGCAGTGATCGGCCGGCGCATCGACGCGCTGGAGGAGCGACTGGGGGTGAAGCTGCTGGTGCGGACCACGCGTCGCATCACGCTGACCCACGAAGGCAGCGCGTTCGTCGAGGACTGCCAGCGCGTCATTGCCGACCTGGCCACTGCTGAAGCCAGTGTCAGCGAAGGCGGCGTGAAAGCAAGTGGACACTTACGATTGACCGCTCCGGCAGGCTTCGGACGCCGCCACGTGGCGCCGCTGGTGCCGCGTTTTCTCGCCCTGCATCCGGACGTCAGCGTGTCGCTGAACCTGTCGGACCGTGTCGTTGACATCGTCAACGAAGGATTCGACTGCGCTGTCCGGGTCGGCGACCTGCCGGATTCGAGCCTGGTCAGCGTCCGCCTGGCCGAAAACCGCCGCATGTGCGTGGCCACGCCGGACTATCTGAAACGCGCAGGCACACCCGCGCAGCCCGGAGATCTGGCCCGCCACAGCTGCCTGACCTTGTCGTCGGACGCCGGACAGCCCCGTGGCTGGGCTTTCACGGTCAACGGCCAGGTGACGCATTTCCGGCCCGGCGGCCCGCTCGATTGCAGCGACGGGCAGGTCCTGCACGACTGGTGCGTACAGGGCCTGGGCGTCGCCTGGCGCAGCACGTGGGAGGTCGAGGACGACATTGCCGGCGGCCGGCTGGTCACGGTGCTGGAGGACTTCGCCGCGCCGCCCAACGGCGTGTACGCCGTGTTCCCGCAGCGCAAGCACCTGCCGTTGCGCATCCGGCTGTGGATCGACTACCTGAAACAGCACTACGGCGACCCGCGCTACTGGTCCGGCGCCAGCGAAGCGGCGCACGCAAGGTGATCGGCGAAGCGCTGCTGGCCTATGGGCACCTGGCTGCAATCCTCAGCTGGGTGGTGTTTCTCTCGAGCGCCACCGCGCTGGCGCGCGCCGAATGGTTCAATGGCGCAGTCCTGGCGCGCCTGGGCACGGTGCATCGCATCGCCCAGCTCGCCGCGGTGGCCACGTTGCTCACCGGCCTTGCGCGGGCCATCTGGGGCGTCAAGGGCGCCGGATGGTACTGGCAGCAGCCGTTGTTGCTCGCCAAGCTCGCATTGCTGGTGGTGATGGTCGCGATGGCGTTCGGCGTTGGCAGGCGGCTGGCGCAATGGCGTCGCGAGTTCGCTGCAGACGCGCGCCTGCCGCCGGCCCAGGCGCTCGCCGAGGTGCGCCGGCGCCTGATGTGGGCCTCGCACCTCATGGTTGTGCCGCCGCTGTTGGGGGTGCTGCTGGCGCGGGGCATCGCGACGGTGTGAGGAGCGGGCGCTGGACATGCCAAAGGGCCGCGAACGGCCCTTTGTCACTGCGGTTGCACCCCGCGACCCAGCCGCCAAGCCGGGCTGCTTCGGCCCGGCCTTCGTGCGACGGGACTCAGGGGCTCGAGGGCGTCAGCCCTTCAGGCAGGTGCTCATGAACTTCTTGCGCTCGTCACCGGCCATCTTCTTCTCGCCGGCTTCCTTGTTGCAGGACTTCATCTTGTCCTGCTGGGTTTCCTTCTTCGCCGACAGGCAGGTCTTCATGAACGCCTTGCGCTCGTCGCCCTTCTTGTCGCCCGCGTCCTTGTTGCAGGTGGTCATCTTGCTTTGCTGGGCGGTCGGCTTCTTCTCGTCGGCCGCCTGAGCGGACAGCGCGAAGGCTGCCAGCGACAGCGCCACGATCGGGATCAATCTCTTCATCAAAGGTTCTCCTTGCTCTGGTCAATGCCTCATCGGCGGATTTGCCGCGGGCGATTGGACTACAGCCTCCCCCGTCCGGCAAGGGTTCAACGCAGCAATGAAGCATACGGAGGACACAAGCCGCAACGGCTTTCGCCGAACGGGAAACAACTGGCTACAGCACGCGCCGGGGATGCTGCAGGGCCTGGTGGGCGGCGTGCAGGCGTCGCACCAGCACGCGGATGAACGCGCCGTCGAACAGGTGCCGGGTCGCGGGATTGAGCAGCTGCATCGATTCCGGCGTGAACGCGATCGTCGTGGCCGGATCCGTGACGATCACGTCCGCGCTGTGGACGCGCAGCTCGGGGTTTGGCGCCAGGTACATCATTTCGCCCACCGACGTGCCGGCACCGAGCAGCGCAACACGATTGCCATCGCGAAACACCTCGATCCGGCCGCTGGCGATGATGTGAAACGTGCTGCCGGCCTGCCCCTTGCGGTACAGCGCGGCGCCGAGCTCGTGGCGTTGCCACTGCGCGCGGTGGACGACCTCCCACAACTCCACGTCGCCGAAGTCCTTGAAGAACTCGAGCGCCCGCAGCAGATTGAATCGTTCCGAGTCGAGCACGTCGTGCGCCGCACCGCGCGGCACTTCCCGACGTGCGACCAGCGCGGCCAGCTCCTGGGCGAAGCAGTCCCAATCGGCAAAGCGGTCGAGGCGCGACTTCGACAGCGCGCGCCGCAGCAGCGCATCCAGCGCGGGCGGCACGCCGCTGCGCAGTGTGCTCAGCGGCGGCGGGGCGTCGTGATAGATCCGGTTCATCAGCGCGCCCTGGTTTGGCGCTTCGAGCGGGGGCCGGCCCGCCACAAGGTTGTAAAGCACAGCAGCCAGCGAATACTGGTCGGCGCGCGAATCCAGCATCGAGCCATCCAGCTGCTCGGGCGACATGTAGGGCAGCGAGCCGACGCGCACGACCTGGGTACGGTCGGAATTCAGGTTCAGCGCGCTGCCGAAGTCGGTGATCTTGACTTCCAGCACCTGGCCGTCTTCCACCACCGCCAGCAGATTGGCCGGCTTCACGTCGCGGTGGATCAACCCGTGGCGAGCGACGAAGCCGAGCGCCATGGCGCACTTGAAGCCGACCTCGACGATCTGTTCGAGCGACAGCAGCGATTCGGGCCGGCAGAAGGTCTTCAACGTGGTGCCCGGAACGTATTCCATCACCAGATAGGGCGCCATCGGGTCATCGACGGCGTCGAGGATCTGCACGATGTTCGGATGGGTGAGCTGCCCGACCAATGCGGCCTCGGCAGCGAAGAAATGGTCGCGAAATCGCACTTCGGCCGCATCCATCACCGCCGCGCGGCGGGCGCGCTTGACCGCCACCAGGCGCTCGTGGAAATCGTCAAACGCCAGAAAGACTTCGCTGGTGGCGCCCTCGCCGAGGCGCGCGCGCACCGCATAGCCGCCGATGCGCGCGGGCATGTCGGGCGTGTCGGCCTCCAGCGGTGCAATCTGGGTGATGAAGTCGGTCATGTCCTGTGTTCGCATGCGGAGCGCCGTGGGCGCACCTCCAAAGTCATTCTGTAGGCCCGGCGCGACCGGCTGCCACGGAATAAAGGGGGCGAAGCCTCGTCAATTGCACCGCTCGGGCCGGACCATCGGAGCGCGAAAAGTAGAATCGCACGATGATCCAAGCCAAGCAGGAGCTGCTGCACGCGCTGGGAGTGGCGCTGGCGCAGGTGGCTCCCGAGGCCGTGCTGCCCCCGGTTTTCGAGTCGCCCAAGCACGCCAGCCATGGCGACCTGGCCATCCCCGCAGCCATGGCGCTGGCCAAGCCGCTGCGCCGTGCACCACGCGACATTGCCACGCGTCTGGTCGATGCGCTGCGCCCGTTGCCCGCGGTGCAACGCTGGGTCGAGGCGATGGAAATCGCCGGTCCGGGCTACGTCAACCTGCGCCTGCGGCCGATCGCGCGGCAGCAGGTGGTGGCCGAAGTGCTGGCCGCGGGCGAACGCTTCGGCCGTTGCGAGCCGCATGGCCGGCGCCTGATGGTCGAGTTCGTCTCTGCCAATCCCACCGGACCGTTGCATGTGGGGCATGGACGCAATGCGGCGCTGGGCGATTGCATCTGCAACCTGCTCGAAACCCAGGGCTGGTCGGTGACGCGTGAGTTCTACTACAACGACGCCGGCGTGCAGATCAACAACCTCGGCACGTCGACCCAGGCCCGCCTGCGCGGGCTGAAGCCCGGCGATCCGGCGTGGCCCGAAGCAGCCTACAACGGCGACTACATTGCCGACATCGCCGCCGACTTCGCCGCGCGAAAGACCGTTCGCGCCGACGACCGCGAGGTCACCGCCAGCGGCGACCCGGATGACTTCGAGGGCATCTGCCGTTTCGCAGTGGCCTACCTGCGCCATGAGCAGGACTTGGACCTGCGTGCCTTCGGCGTGCGTTTCGACAACTATTACCTCGAGTCGAGCCTGTATCGCGACGGCCGCGTCGAGCGCACCGTGGCGCAGCTGGTGTCCGCGGGCAAGACGTTCGAGGACGGCGGCGCGCTGTGGTTGCGCACCACCGAGTACGGCGACGACAAGGACCGCGTGATGCGCAAGTCCGACGGCAGCTACACCTACTTCGTGCCCGACGTGGCCTACCACGTCACAAAATGGGAGCGTGGCTTCACGAAGGTGATCAATGTGCAGGGGACCGACCACCACGGCACGGTGGCGCGGGTGCGCGCGGGTCTGCAAGCCACCGGCACGGGCGTACCGAAGGGTTACCCGGACTACGTGCTGTACAAGATGATCACCGTGATGCGCGGCGGTCAGGAGGTCAAGATCTCCAAGCGCGCCGGCGCCTACGTCACGCTGCGTGATCTGATCGAGTGGACCAGCCGGGACGCGGTGCGTTTCTTCCTCATCAGCCGCAAGGCCGACACCGAATTCGTATTCGACGTCGACCTGGCGCTCAAGCGCAATGACGAGAACCCGGTGTTCTATGTGCAGTACGCGCATGCGCGCATCTGCTCGGTGCTGGCGCAGTACGAGGCTCAGACCGGCGCGCCGGCAGCCGACGGCGCCGACCTGTCGCTGCTCACGGCCCCGACCGAAGCCGCGTTGATGCTGCAGCTGGCGCGTTATCCCGAGGTGCTGGCCGGCGCCGCCGAAACGCTGGCGCCGCACGACCTGGCCTTCTACCTGCGCGAGCTGGCCGCCGCATTCCATGCCTACTATGCCGCCGAACGATTCCTGGTCGATGATGCGGCGCTGGCGCGCGCGCGCATGGCGCTGCTTGCGGCCACACGGCAGATCCTGCGCGGCGCGCTGCGGCTGCTGGGCGTTGATGCGCCTTTGTCCATGACCCGTGACGTCGTTGAGGAGACTGCATGAAAGCGCAGCGTGGCGGCTTTGTGATAGGCCTCATCGTCGGCCTTCTGCTCGGCTTGGCTCTGGCGCTGGCCGTGGCGCTGTATGTCACCAAGGTGCCGGTGCCGTTCGTCAACAAGGTGCCGCAGCGCGGCGCCGACCAGGACGCCGCCGAAGTTGAGCGCAACAAGAACTGGGACCCCAACGCGCCGTTGTCCAACAAGGCGCCGTCGCGCAGCACGCCCGGCTCGGCGCCCGCACCCGTCGCCGTGCCGACAGGGCCCAAGCCCGCACCGGCCGCCAACACAGCCGCACCGGCGCCAGCCCCGGCACCGGCCCGGGTTGGCGAATCCCCCGCCGACGTCGCACCGAAGTCCACCAAACCGGGGGCCGATCCGTTTATCTACTTCGTGCAAGTCGGTGCGTTTGCGAAGCCGGAAGACGCCGAGCAGCAGCGCGCCAAGCTGGCGATGCTGGGCTACAGCGCCAAGGTCACCGAGCGCGAGCAGTCCGGGCGCACGATGTACCGCGTCCGCCTGGGGCCCTACCCGATGCGCGAGGAAGCCGAATCCACCCAAGCCAAGCTCCAGTCCGGTGGAGAAACCGCGGCGCTGGTGCGGGTCGAACGTTAGCCTGCCGATCGAAACAGATTACAGACCAAGAGGAATTGCATGAAACGCCGTGAATTCGCCCTGAAACTCGCACTGGCCAGTGCCACCGCGGCCGCGCCGTTTGTCGCCCGGGCGCAAGCCGCTCCCGTTGAAGGCAAGGACTACGCGCGGCTGGCGCAGCCGATCCCGATGCCGGGCACCGGCAAAATCGAAGTGGTCGAGTTCTTCGGCTATTGGTGCCCCCATTGCCATGCGTTCGAGCCGGCGCTCGAGGCCTGGACGCAAAAGCTGCCGGCGAACGTCTCGTTCCGCCGCGTTCCGGTGGCCTTTTCGGCGCCGCAGGAGCCGTATCAGAAGATCTTCCTCGCGCTGGAGGCCATGGGGCAGCTGGACGCGATGCACCGCAAGGTGTTCACCGCGATCCACGTGCAGAAGCAACGGTTGGAGAAGGACGCCGAGATCGTTGCGCTGATGACAGCCAACGGCATCGACGGTGCCAAGTTCACCGAGACATTCAAGAGCTTCACGGTCGCCAGCAAGGCCAAGCAGGCCAGGCAGATGGCCGACGCGTACCGAATCGACGGCGTGCCCACGCTGGGCATCCACGGCCGGTATTTCACGTCGCCCTCATTGGCCGGCGGCCATGATCAGGCGCTGCGCGTCACCGATTTCCTGATCCAGCGCGTCGCCAAAGCCTGATCAGCGGGCCGGCGCACGCTGACGCCGGTTCGGCGCGGCGAAGCACCGGGCGCGCATTTCGTCGCACGCGGCGAAGAAGCACAGGGATAGAATAGTCTGCAAGTTCTGTGCCGACCATGCCCGCCATCCCTTTGTGTCGTCTTGTCCTGGTCGCCGCCCTGGCCTGCGGTGCCGTGCTTTCGGCCAGGGCCGACCGCAGCGACCGGGCCAAACCGCTGACCCTCGAATCGGACAAGCCGTGCACCGTCGACCTGGTGCGTCAGGTGAGCGTGTGCAGCGGCAACGTCGTCATTGCCCAGGGCACGCTGCAGATCCGCGCCGATCGCGTCGAACTGCGCGAAACCGCCGAAGGCTACCGCCAGGCGATCGCGATCGGCACGCCGGGCACGCCTGCGAGATACCGCCAGCGTCGCGACGGCAGTGACGAGCATGTCGAAGGCAGTGCCGACCGGGTCGAGTACGACGCCCGTGCCGACACGCTGCGTTTCATCGGCAACGCCGTGGTGAGGCGACTGCGCGGCGCCAGCCCCAGCGAGGAGATCCAGGGCAGCCTGATCGTGTGGGACAACACGGCCGAGCTCTTCACGGTGCAGGGCGGCGCGGCCACGCCGAGCAACCCGAGCGGTCGCGTGCGCGCGGTGTTGGCGCCGCGCGAGCCGCCCGCCCCGACGCCCGGGGCTTCCCCGGCCGCATCGGCGCCGGACCTGCGCTCGAGCGACAAGCTGGGCGAGCGCCGGTGAGCGCCGTGCTCGCCGCGCCCGAGCCAGCGGTCGCCAGCCGGTTGGAGGTGACCGGTTTGCAGAAGACCTACGGTTCGCGCCAGGTCGTCTCCGAGGTGCACCTGGCGGTCGGCGCGGGCGAGGTGGTCGGCCTGCTCGGCCCCAACGGGGCGGGCAAGACGACCACGTTCTACATGGTGGTCGGCCTGGTGCGCGCCGATGCCGGGGAAATCCGCATCGACGGCCAGGCCGTGCAAGGCAAGCCGATCCACCAGCGAGCGCGCATGGGGCTGTCGTACCTGCCGCAGGAGGCCTCGATCTTTCGCAAGCTCACCGTGCAGGAGAACATCCGTGCTGTGCTCGAACTTCAGCGCGATGCCAGGGGTAAACCGCTGCGCACGCCGGAAATCGACCGCTTGCTCGAGCAGCTCCTGCGCGACCTGGGCATCGAAAAGCTGCGCGACTCGCCGGCGCCGGCGCTGTCCGGCGGCGAGCGGCGGCGGGTCGAGATTGCCCGCGCGCTGGCCACACAGCCGCGATTCATCCTGCTCGACGAGCCCTTCGCCGGCGTCGACCCGATCGCGGTGATCGAGATCCAGCGCATCATCGGCTTCCTGAAGAGCCGCGGCATCGGCATCCTGATCACCGACCACAACGTGCGCGAGATGCTGGGCATCTGCGACCGCGCCTACATCATCAGCGAAGGACGCGTGCTGGCCGAGGGCACGCCGCAGCAGATCGTCGAGAACGCCGACGTGCGCCGGGTCTACCTCGGTGAGCACTTCCGCATGTGACCACGATGAACCGCCACGCCAACCCCTTCGCCGCGTCGCCACTTCCTGGGTTGGCCGCGACGTCCGTTGGAGCAACCCGGCAGCAGGCCGGCCGGCCATGAAACCCTCGCTTCAAGTCCGCCTCTCGCAGCACCTGGCGTTGACGCCGCAACTGCAGCAATCGATCCGGTTGCTGCAGCTGTCGACCATCGAGCTGCAGCAGGAAATCGAGCAGATGCTCGACCAGAACCCGTTCCTCGAAACCGAGGAGGAGGCCGCCGCGGTGGACAGCGTGCCGGAGCGCCCACCGGTCCCCGAGGCGCCCAGCGAACGTGCCGGCGAAGTCGACGAGACCGGGTTCGACGCCGGCGACGAGGCGCGCGGCATCGACAACACCGAGTTCGGCACGCTGGAGCGCGCCGAATGGGAAAACGGCACCGAAGGCGACGACTTCGACGGCATTCGAGAGCTGCCGAGCTCGGCGGCGGCGTCGGCCGCAGCGGACCACGACGGCGACGGCGAAACGCATGATCGCAGCGCCGCCGCGCCATCGTTACAGGAACACCTGCGCGGCCAGCTGGCCGGCATGCGCCTGTCGCCCGAGGATCGCGCCGCGGTCGAGGCGCTGATCGAGTCGCTCGATGGCGACGGCTATCTGGCCGACCCGCTCGAGGAGATCGCCGACCGGCTGGCCGAGCACGAGCCGGACGCGCGCGAGGAGCTGCTCGAGCGGCTCGTCTGCGCACTGAAGTGGCTGCAGAGCCTGGACCCGGCCGGCGTGGGCGCGCGCGATCTGTCCGATTGCCTGTGTCTGCAGCTGGGCGCGCTGCCGCGCAGCGCGGCGCAGGCGGTGGCGATCGTGATCTGCCGCCAACACCTGGACCTGCTGGCCCGGCGCGACATGAAGCGGCTGCTGGCCGCCACCGGGGCCGATGAGGAGTTGCTGCGCGAGGCGCGCGAGCTGATCGTGCAGTGCGAACCGAAGCCCGGCCGCGCGTTCGGCCAGTCGGATTCGCGTGTGGTGGTGCCCGATGTATTCGTGCAGCGCAACAGCCGCGGCTGGCGCATCCAGCTCAACCCCGACGTGATGCCCAAACTGCGCATCAACGATCTCTACGCGCAGGCGGTCCGCGGCCAACGCAACGGCACCGGTGCCGGGCTGAACACGCGGCTGCAGGAGGCACGCTGGTTCGTCAAGAACATCCAGCAGCGGTTCGACACCATCGTGCGCGTGTCGCAGGCCATCGTCGATCGACAGAAGAGTTTCTTCACCCATGGCGCGATCGCGATGAAACCGCTGGTGCTGCGCGAGATCGCCGACGAGCTGGGTCTGCACGAATCGACCATCTCGCGCGTCACCACCGCCAAGTACATGTCCACGCCATTCGGCACCTTCGAGCTGAAGTACTTCTTCGGCTCGTCGCTGGCCACCGACGCCGGCGGCAACGCCTCCAGCACCGCCGTGCGCGCGCTGCTGCAGCAGCTGGTGTCGGCCGAGGACCCGAAACAACCGCTGTCGGACGGCCAGTTGTCGCAGATGCTGTCGGAGCAAGGCATCCAGGTCGCCCGTCGCACGGTGGCGAAGTACCGCGAAGCCCTGAAGATTGCGCCCGCCAACCTGCGCCGGGCGCTGTGAACGCCGCGAGCCTGTTTCTGCCCTGCGCCGGCGGCGTAGAAGACCTGCTGGGCGCGGAGGTGTCCTCGCTCGTGCCGGGACTCGGCGTCACACGACGGCGCGGCGGCGTCGAGTTGGCGGGTGACGCCGAAGTGGCGATGCGTTTGAACCTGGAGAGCCGCCTCGCGCAGCGAGTGTTGTGGCGCGTGGCCCAGGCAGCGTACCGCAGCGAAGATGACCTCTACACACTGGCCCGCACGGTGCACTGGCAGGAGTGGATCACGCTGCGCCAGACGCTGCGCGTGGACACCAGCGCGCGCAGCGCGCCGCTGAAGAGCCTGAACTTCGCCTCGCTGCGCATCAAGGACGCCGTATGCGACACGATGCGCGATGCGCTCGGCGCACGCCCGGACGTCGACACGCGCCATCCCGATCTCGGCGTGGTGCTGCACCTGGAGGGCGAGCAGGCCAGCCTGTACGTCGACCTGTCCGGCGAAGCCCTGTTCAAGCGCGGGTGGCGCGATGCGTCGGCCGACAAGGGCGAGGCGCCGCTGAAGGAGACGCTGGCCGCCGCGATGCTGGCCGCGGCCGGCTGGCGTGGGCAAGCCGAGGACGGCGTGCTGCTCGACCCCTGTTGCGGTGCCGGCACGATCGCCATCGAGGCGGCGCAGATCGCCTGCCAACGTGCGCCTGGGCTGCAGCGGCGCTTCGCCTTCGAACGGTTGTTGCCGTTTCGCGATCGGCTGCCGGCCTGGCGCGAGCTGGTGGCTGCGGCGCAGGCACGGATCCGTCCGTCCCCGGTGCCGATCCATGCCGGCGACGTGTCGTTTCGCATGACCGACTTCGCGACGCGCAATGCCGAGCGCGCGGGCGTCGCCGCGGCCATCCGCTTCAAGGCGGGCGATGCCTTGCAGCGTCCGCCGCCCGCGCCGTCGGGCACGCTGATGCTCAACCCGCCGTACGGCGAACGGCTGGCACCGAAAGGTCGTGGCGCGCCACCGGCAGGCCAGGCGCGTTCGGTCGAATCGATCCGCACGCGCGAGCGCGCCGAGGGCGCTGCCGACACCGGTGCGTTCTTTGCCCAGCTGGCCGCGCACTGGAAACGACACTACACCGGCTGGACCGCCTGGATCCTCAGCCCCGACATGAAGCTGCCGTCGTCGATGCGCCTGAAGGAAAGTCGGCGCGTGCCGTTGTGGAACGGCCCGATCGAATGCCGCCTGTTCCGCTTCGACCTGGTGGCCGGCTCGATGCGCGCGCGCAGCCCATCTGAGCCGTAGACCGGCCTGCGGTAGGCCGCGTCAACCGGGCGCGCAATCCTTCGCCCGGGTCCGGCGATAACCAAGCCACAGCAGCACCGACGCCGCGGCGGCCATCGGCACCAGCGAGCCCCAGTTCATCCACTGCCAGCCGCCGGTGGTGACCAGTGCACCCGAACTGAACGAGGTCACCGCCATCGTGGCCAGCACGGTGGTGTCCATCGCCGCCTGCGCGCGGGTCTTCTCCTGCGGCAGGTAGGTGTCGGTCAGCAACGTCGTGCCGCCGATGTAGAGGAAGTTCCAACCGACCCCCAGCATCGCCAATGCGCCGACGAAGTGCATCACGTCCTGGCCCGACAGCGCGAAGACCACGCAGGCCAGATTCAGCATCACGCCGCTGGCCATCACGGGCAGCACGCCGAAGCGGCGGATCAGGTGGCCGGTGAAGAAGCTGGGCAGGAACATCGCGAGCACGTGCGTTTCGAGCACCAGCGCGATGGCGCTGAACGGGTGCGAGCACTGCTGCATCGCGATCGGCGAGGCGGCCATCAGCAGATTCATCACGCCGTAGCCGAGCGCCGCCGCGGCGATCGCGACCACGAAGCTCGGCTGGCGCGCCAGCTCGCGCACCGTGCGCCCGGGTTGCGCCGCGCTGGCGGGATCGACCAGCGGCGGAAACTGGATGCGCGACACCAGCACCCAGGCCAGCGCCGCCACGAACATCAGTGCCACGTACGCGCCGGCGAACGGCTGCGGCAACACGTCGCGCGTCGCGGTGGCGAGATTGGGGCCCACCACGCCGCCGAGAATGCCGCCGGCCAGCACCCAGGAGATCGCCTTCTCCTTGTGCGCCGTGTCCACCAGCTCGACCGCGGCGAACCGGTACAGCGCGGCGTTCGCGCTGTAGTAGCCCGCCATGGCCGTGGCGGCCACCAGCAGCCAGAAGTTGTGCCTCGTCGCCGCCACCGCGCACACCCCGGCCGAGACCATCGCCACCATCAGGCCGTAGCGGAAGCAGCGCCGCCGGCCGTAGGCACGCTGGTGCCGCGCGACCAGCGACGCCGCCAGCGCGCCGCCGCCCACATAGGCGGTGAGCGGCAACGTGGCCATCCACCCCAGCGGCGCCAGCTGCAACCCCACCAGGCCATTGACGGCCACGAAGGTCACGTTGTTGGTGAAGAACAGGCCCTGGCACAGGGCCAGCAGCAACAGATTGCGATTCAGACGGGCTCCAGCGCGATCCAGGCCAGCACGGCCAGCGGTGCAGTATCGGCGCGCAGCACGCGCGCTCCGAGCGAGTGCGGCTGGTAGCCGGCCGATCGCGCCGCCGCCTGCTCGCCCTCGGAGAGCCCGCCTTCGGGGCCGCTGAGCACGGTGATCGAGCGCCCGATCGGTCGCACCGGCGGCCACCGCGCCGATTCATCCAGACTCAGCAGCCAGCGCTCGTCTTTCGTCGCGCCGCTGCGCCCGAGCCAGTCGAAGAAGCCCATCGGTGGCGCGATCTCCGGCACTCGGTTGCGCCCGCATTGCTCGCACGCCGCGACGGCCACCGCGCGCCAATGCGTCGCCTTGCGCTCGGCGCGCTCGCCGGCCACGCGTTGCACCGAGCGCTCGCACACCAGCGGCTGGATCGTGGCCACGCCGAGCTCGGCGGCCTTTTCGATCAGGCTGTCCATGCGTTCGTTGGCCGGCGACCCGAGCGCCAGCGTGACGCGCCGCGCCAGTTCGCGCTCGACCCGCTGCTGCACGCCGGCGCGCACGACAACATCGCGCCGGCCGATGCGCACCACCAGTGCCGTCCATTGCCCGCCGAGCCCGTCGAACAGCGTCAACGCCGCGCCGGGCTGCAGGCGCAGCACCTGCACATGGCGCGATGCGTTCGCGCCCAGGATGAACTCGGCCCCTGGCGCGATCGGTCGGTCGACGAACAAACGCGGCGCAGGGCGCTCGGGCCCTGGCACTGCGGTACTACTTGGGCGCGTCACGCAGCTCGCGCCGCAGGATCTTGCCCACCGGCGTCTTGGGCAGGTCGTTGCGGAACTCGACCACCTTGGGCCGCTTGTAGCCGGTGAGGTTGGCCTCGCAGTAGGCGCGCACCGCGGCCTCGGTGACCGACGGGTCCTTGCGCACGACCACCACCTTCACCGCCTCGCCCGCCTTGTCGTCGGCAATGCCGACCGCGGCGCACTCGAGCACACCGGGCATCTGCGTGATCACGTCCTCGACCTCGTTGGGGTAGACGTTGAAACCGCTGACCAGGATCATGTCCTTCTTGCGGTCGACGATGCGGAAGTAGCCGCGTTCGTCCACCACGCCGATGTCGCCGGTGCGGAAGAACCCGTCGGCCGTCATCACCTTGGCCGTTTCATCCGGCCGCTGCCAGTAGCCGGCCATCACCTGCGGGCCGCGGATGGCGATCTCACCGGGTGCGCCCATCGGCACCTCGTGGCCGTCGTCGTCGAGCAGCGCGAGCTCGGTGTTGGGCATCGGCAGTCCGATGTTGCCCGAGTATGCCGTCGCATCCACCGGGTTGCAGGTGGCCGACGGGCTGGTCTCCGACAGGCCGTAGCCTTCGCAGATCGGGCAGCCGGTCTTCTCCAGCCACAGCCGCGCGGTCGCCTGCTGCACGGCCATGCCGCCGCCGACCGAAATCTTCAGCGAACTCCAGTCCACCTTGTCGAAGTCCGGATGGTTGGCCAGCGCGTTGAACAGCGTGTTGACGGCCGGGAAGCTGTGGAACTTGTGCTGCGACAGCTCCTTCAGCACGCCGGCGATGTCGCGCGGGTTGGCGATCAGGATGTTGCAGCCGCCCATGCGCATGGCCAGCATCATGTTCGTGTTGAAGCCAAAGATGTGATACAGCGGCAACGCGCACACGGTGACGATCTGCTCGCCGGGCGGGATCTTCTTCAGCGCCGGCTGGTACCACGCTTCGGCCTGCAGCAAATTGGCCACCAGGCAACGGTGCAGCAGCACCGCACCCTTGCTGACACCGGTGGTGCCGCCGGTGTATTGCAGCACCGCAATGTCGTCGGGCCCGATCTTGGGCGGCGTGTAGGTCTTGCGCCGGCCCTGCGCCAGCGCGTCGTTGAAGCGCACGGCGCCCGACAGCTGGAACGCCGGCACCATCTTCTTGACGTTGCGCACCACGTGGTTGACCAGCGCACCCTTGATCAGGCCGAGCAGGTCGCCCATTGCCGCGAGCACCACCTTCTTGGTCGGCACGGCATCGATCACCTTCGCCAGCGTGGCCGCGAAGTTCTCGACGATCACGATCGCCTTGGCACCGGAATCCTTCAGCTGGTGTTCCAGCTCACGCGGCGTATAGAGCGGGTTGACATTGACCACCACGTAGCCCGCGCGCAGGATCGCGGCCACCGCCACCGGATACTGCGGCACATTGGGCATCATGATCGCCACTCGGTCGCCCTTGTCCAGGCCGAGTGACTGCAGGTAGGCGGCGAACGCGCGCGACAGGTCGTCGACCTGGCCGAACGTGATGCTGCGGCCCATGAAGATGTAGGCCGGCAGGTTGCGGTACTTGGTGAAGCTTTCCTCGAGCAGCGCCACCAGCGACCCATAGAGATCGACCTTGATCTGTGCCGGCACGCCCGCGGGGTATTGCTTCAGCCAGATCTTCTCCATCGACAGCTCCTGCTCCGTAGCCGATTCTGAGGGACGGCCATGGCGCGAACGATCAGGGGATTCGATAGCGCGGGCCGACCCCGATTCCGGTGCTGCCCCGGATCGGCGGCGTCTCTAGAATCCCAGCCAGCATCTCAGGGATCCCATGAACGCGGCCTCGCCATCAGCCGCTCGCGCGGCGGTGCGCGCCGAGCCCGATTCGGATGACCTCGACAGACGATCCGCCCGTTGGCAGATCCGGCTGCTCGGCGGGCTGGAACTCGATGACGGCATACAGCGACTCACGCGCCTGCCCAGCCGGGCCGTCGCCGCGTTGCTGGCGCGGCTTGCCCTGGCGCCAGATCGCGCACACGCGCGCGAAGAACTGATCGAACTGCTGTGGCCC
>Ga0209261_10000015_pt1 | contig 44142 bp, 43 predicted proteins | sample DOMMetBare1Fresh_FD_187470 | JGI IMG/M metagenome (GOLD analysis project Ga0209261, IMG submission 187470) | Wetland sediment microbial communities from St. Louis River estuary, USA, under dissolved organic matter induced mercury methylation -... | ecosystem: Environmental > Aquatic >...
TTGATCGAGCGCACCCTTATTCACCGGCGCAACCCGAACCTTGATGCCAAGCACCTCTTTCAGTCGGCGCTCCAGCTCAGACTTCACGGCTGCAGCGTCCGCTTCGCGTTCGGCGAGTTCAACCCAGACATCCATGTGGTCGGCACCTGCGTCGCCGACCCGATCGACGAAGCAGAAATACTCGCCGTTGGTGCGTCGATCTTCGGCGATGACCGCGCCCACGGCTTCCGGGAACACGTTGACGCCCCTCAACTTCACCATGTTGTCGTTGCGGCCAAAAATTCGTACCAGTCGCCGCATGGTGCTGCCGCATGGACACTCGCTCGTGTGAAACGCGGAAATATCGTTGACGTTGAATCGGATCTGCGGCGCGCCGTACTTGTATAGCGTGGTGATGTAGACCGTGCCCTTCTCGCCGTCCGGAAGCAGTCTTCCCGTTTCCGGATCGGCAATCTCGAGGATGAAAGCGTCTTCCATCACATGCATGCCCGACTGGTGGCGGCATTCCGCAGCGAGCATGCCGCTTTCGTGCGTGCCATACATGTCGAACGCCGGCGCGCCCCACAGGTCCTCGAGTTGCTTGCGGTCTTCCATGCCCAGATGCGTGCCGAGCAGGCGAATACCAAGCAAGTGGGGATCAATGCCGAGTTCATCGCGTGCCACCAGCGCCATGTGCCGCAGGTAGGCTGGGAATCCGAGAATGACGTTGACCTTCCACGCCTTGATGATTTCGATCTGGCGCCGCGTCGGCGTGTTCGCTCCACTGCCCGTCATCACCGGAACCGCGCCGGTGTAACGCCACAGCGCCTCGCGCGGCGCCATTCCGCCGTTGCCAAGACCGAGCGAATAGGTGACGAGGACGAGATCTCCTGGCCGAATGCCGTGCATGGCGAAGCGACGGCCGCCCAGGATGGCCATCGTTTCGCGGTCCTGCGGCGCGTACAGCATCGGCCGCGGTAGTCCTGTCGTGCCGCCGCTCGTTTGCAGCACCAGCGGCATTCGCTTGCCGTCTTCCGGCGAGATGCCCATGAAATCGCCGAACGGCGGGTTGCGCTCGATGCTGGCGCGGATGTCATGCACGTCGTACGGCGGCAGCTTGGTCAGGTCATCAAGGCTGCGGATATCCGCGGGAGCGAGTCCCGCAGTTCGCCAGTGCCGCTGGAAGAATGGAATCTCCCAGCCGCGCCTGACCGTCGCGAGAAAGCGTCGTTCCTGCAACGCACGCAGTTCTTTGCGCGATATGCGCGCCGTGGTACGGAAGTAATCCGGCGGCGGCGGGTAGTCGCGCGCGAGTTGCTCAAAGTCGAGCGAGCGCCAGTACCACGGAACCGATTCGGGCGCGTCGGTGTCGTTCATCGCACCGCCGAATGCGCCCCGCCGTCGACGTGAAACACGCAGCCGGTCGTGTAGGCGGCCCACGTTGAACTCAGGAACGCCACCAGGCCGGCAATCTCATCGGTTGAACCGAGGCGCTGCATCGGGATCCGGCTCGCCATCTCCGCCAACTGCGCATCGTTGATGCCACCGGGCACGCCGCTGCCGAACACCGTGCCAAGACGGGACGTCATCACCCTGCCGGGGCAGATCGTGTTGATCGTGATCCCGGCGCTGGCGATCTCGAGCGAAAGCGTCTTTGCGTAGCCAATCACGGCGTTCCAGGTCGCCACCGATAACCCAAAACGCGGCAGCGGCTGCAGCACCGACAGCGCCGTGATGTTGATGATGCGCCCCCAGCCCGCCGCGCGCATCAGCGGCAGCACACCGCGCGAAAGTCGCACCACGCTCATGAGGTTGCGTTCGACGGCGCGCGCCCACGCGACATCGTCAAACGTCTCGAGTTCTCCCAGAGGCGGCGCGCCGTCGTTGTTGACCAGAACGTCGATGCGCCCGAAATGCGCGTGCCCGTGCTCGACGATCCGTTCGCAATCGTCCGCTTTGCGAATGTCGGCCACCACCGCCAACGTCGGCGCGCCGGTTTCGTCGTGCACGCGCTTGACCGCCTCGCCGAGCGGCGCCTCGTGCCGCGCGATCATCGCGACCGACGCGCCCTCAGATGCGAGCAGGTGCGCGATCGCATAGCCGATGCCCTGGCTGGAACCGCCGACAATCGCCACACGACCCTTCAAACCCAGATCCACTTAGTTCTCCGTCAGACCGAACAGGCGCTCGGCATTGCGATGGAACACATTCGCCAGCACTTCGTCGTCATAGCCCAGCGAGTGCCAGTCGGCCACGAGCCGCTCATATCGAAACAAAGGATAGTCGGCGCCGAACATCAAGCGGTTCCTGAGCCGGCCGCGGATCTCCCGCTTCAACGCATCGGTCAGGTACTTCGGTGACCAGCCATGCAACTCGCTCCACACATTCGGCTTGTGCAGCATCACCGCAATCATCTCGTCCTGCCACGGCCACGCGGGGCGACCCGTGATGATCTTCAGGTCGGGCCAGTCGATCGCCAGTTCGTCCACGTAACGCGGGTGGCACAGTTCGAGTTTCACGCCGCCGCCCCCGCGCAGGCCCGCACCGGAACCCGTGTAGCCGACCAGCACCAGTACTGGCCGGTCATGCGCCAGTGCGACTTCATAGAACGGGCGATAGATCGGATCGCTGGCGGGATAGCCCATTCCCGCGGCAGATACGCAGTAGCTGATAAAGCCCGTACTCGCCTGAATGCAGCGCTTCAGCTCCTGCGCACCGGCAGCGCCCAGGCGCGGATCGATCTGCAGCCAGTGGCCGAAGATCGCGTCCAGAAAACGACGCTGGGTTTCGATCGCGTAGTCATGCAGCGGAACTACTTCGTTCAGCGGCAGGCTCTTGGTGAAACCGAAATCCAGGATGGCTCGGACCTGATTGGCTCTCAGGTACGCGGCCATTTCCTCTTCGGTGTCGTACTGCGGTATCGAGTTCCAGGTCTTCTGTTGCTGCGCCAGCGCCTCCGGCGTGCGCAGCACATAGCCGCGCTGCGTGCCCCAATGCGAATGCAGGTCAAAGAGCCGCACGGCGCGCCTAATCGGCCTTGATGTTGGCGGCCTTGATGACACGACCCCAGCGCTCGATCTCGCTCTTCAGGAAGGCGTCCGTCTGCGCGATCGTGCCGCCGACAAAGGTCACGCCCTGTGCGGACATCCGTTGCACGATTTCGGGATCGCTGATCGCCTTGTTGATCGCCGCGTTGAGTTTCTCCTGCACATCACGCGGCGTGGCCTTGGGTGCGAAGACCATGTACCAGGCGCTCATCTCGAATCCTGCGACCCCCTCCTCTTCCATCGTCGGGTATTCGGGTGCAAGCGCCGAACGCTTGACGCCGGTCGTGGCGAGCGCCTTCAACCGCCCGCTCTTCACGTGCGGCAACGAGGTCGTGATCGTGTCGAACATGATCGACACGTGCCCACCGAGCAGGTCGTTCAGTGCCGGCGCGTTGCCCTTGTAGGGAACGTGGATCAGGTCCACGCCGGCGAGATGCTTGAAGAGCTCTCCGGAAAGATGTGCACCTGCCCCTGCTCCCCCCGACGCGTACTGATACTTGCCCGGGTTTGCCTTCAGCAGAGTGATGAGTTCCTTGACCGAGTTCGCTGGAAAGTTCGGCTGCGTCACGAGGATCAGCGGGATGTAGCCCACGTAGGTGATCGGCGTCAGTTCCTTCTCCAGGTCGTACGGCAGCTTGGCGACCAGATACTTGTTGGTCGCCAGCACGGAGTAGCCCATCAGCAACGTGTTGCCATCGGCAGCCGACTTGGCGACGAAGTCCGTTCCCACCGCGGCACTCGCCCCCGGTTTGTTCTCGACCAGGACGGCGACACCGAAACTTTCCTGCAGCTTCTGCGCGATCGCGCGCGACAGGATGTCGACGCCACCGCCGGCGGGCACGGGCGCGATGATCCTGATCGGCTGCGAAGGCCAACCCTGCGCCTGGGCGCCTCCTGCCAGCAGCAGCGCCGCAGCGGCAATCGCGGGACGGAGAAGTGATGCGGCCAGATTCCTCATCGTTGTCTCCTTGCGTTTCAGACTTGCGCCACGCGCTTGATCAGTTCCAGCCGACGGATCTTGCCGGTCGGTGTCATCGGCAGATCCGGCATCACGACGAGTTGCTCCGGCAGTTTGTAGTCGGCCACGCGTCCACGGAGGAAAGCAACGACTTCCTCCAGCGTCAGGCTCGTCCCCGGCTTGAGCACGGCGCACATGCTGTTCTTTTCGCCCAGGCGCGGATCGGGTGCGCCGACGATGGCGACCTGCAAGATGGCGGGGTGCTGGTACAGCAGTTCCTCAATCTCGCGCGGGAAGTACTTCTTGCCGCCCCGATTGATGATCTCCTTCTTGCGCCCCGCGATGCGCACATTGCCTTCCTTGTCGACGAATTGACCCAGATCGCCGGTTCGAAACCAGCCGTCCGGCGTAAAGCTGTCGCGATTGGCGGCGTCGTTGTTCAGGTAGCCGAAGTGCACCGAGGGTCCGATCGCGGCGATTTCGCCGACCTCTCCGTACGGGACGTCCTTGCCCTCTTCGTCGATGATGCGCAAGCCCATCACGCTGACACAGCGCCCGACCGTGCCATTGACCTTGAGCGGATCGTCGGTGAGGCGCGTGAAGGAATGAAATCCCGTCTCGAGCATGCCGTACAGCTCGATCAGCTTGGCCGTCGGCAGCGCCGCCTGGAAAGCCTTGATCGTTTCCACCGCGGCGGAAGCGCCGCCGGTGATGACAACGCGCAAGGAACTCAGATCCCGCTTCGCAAGCTGCGGCGAATTCAGCATGGCCACGATCGACGCCGGCGCCGTCGGGATGTAGGTCACCCGTTCGCGCTCGATGATCTCGAGCGCGCCGTCGCCTGAAAACCGCTCCATCAGTACCGTGCGTGCGCCCGCCATCACTCCCTGGACCAGCGTGATGTAGCCCCAGTTCAGGCCGACCGGCAGGTAGTCGAGCAGCACTTCCTTGTCGGTCACGGCGAGCTCGTCGTTGATGAGCTCGGACGTGCACAGCGTGGTGTTAAAGCAGTGCAACACCCCCTTCGGATTACCCGTCGTGCCCGAGGTGAAGCACATGCGCATGATCTCGAATGGGTCCATGCGCACGCGGTAGCGTGCGGCGATCTCCGGCGTCTCGTTGACGACTTTTGCGAAACTCGCCACGCCTGCCTCGGACACATCGTCCACACACAGCACGATCGCGAGGTCAGGCAGGCGCGGGCGAATCTCGCGGATCATGCTCAGGTAGTCGAATCCCTTGAACTGGCTTGCGCAGACGAACACGCGCGACTGCGAGAACTTGAGAATGTATTCGACCTCGACCGCGCGAAAGTCCGCGCTGATCTTGTTGGCGATCGCGCCGATCAACTCGAGCGAAAAGAACACCACCGGAAACTCAATGCGGTTGGGCAGCTGCAACGTCACGACGTCGCCGCGCTTCACACCCTGGCGGCGCAGGAATTCCGCGAATCGTTTTACTTCCGCCCACAACTGACCGTAGGTGATGCGACGCCGGTCGTCGACGATCGCCTCCCGCATTGGGGTTTCGCGCGCCCGGCGTTCGAGAACGTCGGAAAGGCAGCGATCGCCCCACCAACCTTTCTCCGTGTACTCCTTGATGGTTTCGGGGCTTGGAATTCGTGGTGCCTTGATCATGTGCTTCCCCTCAGCGAACGGCGCGCAACAGACCGCCATCGACCTGCAACGCGGCGCCTGTGATGTAAGACCCCTTCGGCGACACGAGCAGCGCGACCGCATGGGCAATGTCGTCGACAGTTCCTATGCGCTTCACCGGAATCTCATTGCGCAATCGCTCCTGTACGATCTCGGGCGCATCAGTTCCGGTGGCGAAGACCTTCTGCAGTCGCGTCGTGTCGATATAGCCGGGGCAGATGGTGTTGACGTTGATGCCGAACTCGGCCACTTCCAGCGACAACGTCTTGGCATAGCCGATCACGCCGGACCATGTCGCAACCGAGAGCGCGAATCCGGGAATGGGTTGAATCGCGGAAATCGCGGTGATGTTGACGATGCTGCCACCGCCGCGCGCCTTCATCGACGGCACCGCGCCGCGCACCATGCGCACCACATACATCAGGTTCTGTTCGATCGCCTTCATCCACGCCTGGTCGTCGAAGGACAGGATCGGACCCAGCGGCGGCGCGCCATCGTTGTTGACCAGGATGTCGATACCGCCGAGTTCGCCTTGCACGCGATCCGTCACGCGCAGGCAGTCCTCGGCGCGGCGCGAGTCCGCCTGGATCGGCAATACGCGGGCACCGGTCTCGCTGCGAATACGCTCGGCGGCCGACTGCAGATCAACGTCGCGCCGCGCGGTCATCGCGACCGTCGCACCTTCGCGCGCGAGCAGCCGGGCGATGCCGAAGCCGATGCCCTGGCTCGCCCCGCCGACGATTGCAACCTTGCCTTGCAGCTCCAGGTTCACTTGCGTGCCACCTGCTGAAGAAATCGCTCCGCATTACGGCAGAACACCTGCTCGAGCACTTCCTCGTCGTAGCCCTCTGCGCGCCAGTCGCGCACCAGTCGCTCGTAGGTGAACAGAGGATAGTCGGCACCGAACATCACGCGCTCGCGCAACCGGCGCGAAATCTCGTGCTTCAGATCGGGCGTGAAGTACTTCGGCGACCAGCCGTGCACCTCGTACCAGATGTTCCGCTTGTGCATCAACACGGCGATTGTTTCCGCCTGCCAGGGCCAACCGGGACGCGCGGCGACGATCGTGAGCCGCGGGAACTTGGCGGCGACGAAATCAAGATGCCGCGGGTGGCAGTCGTCCAGCAGAATGCCATTGCCCCCGGGTAAGCCGGCCCCGAGCCCCGTCGTGCCGACAAAGATCAGCACCGGGATCGCCGCCTCGACGCACAGGTCGTAGAACGGGTACCACTTCGGATCGCTGGGCGGACCGCTGCCGGATCCGGAGACGGCGAATCCCAGGAAACCCGGCGCGTTATCGATACAGCGGCGCAGTTCGCGCACGCCGTCGGCGCGCGTATCCGGATCGATGTGTATCCAGTGACCGAGGATCGCGTCGGGATGCGCGCGCTGCGTCGCAAAGCCGTAGTCGTGCGTCGCGGCGGCTTCCGCAAGCGGAATGAATTTCGTGAAGCCGAAATCGAGCACGACCCGCACCTGGCTGGCCCGAAAGTAGTCAGCCATCTCCTGCTCGGTGTGGTAGCGCGGCTCCGAATTCCACGTCTTCTTCTGCTGCGCCAGTTCTTCCTCGGTGCGCAGCGTGTAGCCGCGCCGCGTGCCCCAATGCGAATGGATGTCGATGATCTTCAATGGCTCGCTCCCAGATACGTGCGCTCGATGCGCTCGTCATGCATCAGTTCGGTTCCGGATCCGTGAAATGCAACGGTGCCGTTTTCCATCACGTAACAGTGCTGCGCCAGGCGCAGCACCTTGCGTGCATTCTGTTCGGCGATCAGTACGGCGGCACCCTCGGCGTTGATCGCGCGCACCTTGTCGAGGATGAGATCGAGGGTCTTCGGCGCCAGGCCAAGCGAAGGCTCATCCAGCAGCAGGATCTTCGGGCTCGACATCAGCGCGCGCCCGATGGCGAGCATCTGCTGCTCGCCGCCGGACAGGTAAGCAGCCGCCTGCGCGGACCGCTCCTTTAGGATCGGAAACAGGGTGAATACGTGTTCGAGACGCTGCTCCACCGCTGCGCGGTCCCGGATCAGGTAGGCACCCAGTTCCAGGTTTTCTCGCACGGTCATCTCGCCGAAGAGCAGCCGCCCCTGCGGCACCTGGATCACGCCTCGCTGCACGATGTCGTCGGTCGCCGAACCCCCCAGATCGTTACCGTCGAACACGACTCGACCGCCGCGCACCGGATTCAAGCCGGAGATTGCGCGCAGCAGCGCCGTCTTGCCCGCTCCGTTGGCGCCGAGCACCCCCACGATGCCGCGTTCGGGCACGCTGATCGAGACGTCGTGCAGCACGTCGATCGGGGTATATCCCGAGCGGAGGTTCTCAACGACCAGCATGGGTCGTCTCCTCTCCAAGGTAGGCATCGATTACCGTCGGGTTGCTCTGGATCTCGGGCGGCGTTCCCTCAGCGACGAAGCGGCCGTACTGCATCACCGTGATGCGGTCGGCCAGCGCCATCATCACGCGCATGTTGTGCTCGATGACAAGCAGCGTGATGCCGCGGCTCTCGGCCAGTGCGCGCGCGGTGGCGATCGCGGTGTCCGCCTCCGATTCGCTCATGCCCGAAGTCGGCTCATCCATCAGAAGCAGCGTCGGTTGCGCGGCAAGCGCGCGCGCAAGGTCCATGCGCTTGAGCAGACCGAACGGCAACTCCGAAGCGCGCGTGGCGTGATACGGCGCGAGGCCGAAAGCGTCGAGGGTAGCGAGCGCGATGTCACGCGCTGTCCGTTCGCCGGCGCGTGCGCCGGGCGTGCGCAGCGCCGCCGCTGCGAAAGGCACATGCGCATGGCGACCGGTTCCAACAAGCACGTTGTCGAGCACGCTCATCTCGCCGAACGGCTCGACGTGCTGGAAAGTGCGCCCGATCCCGCGCCGGCTGATCGCATGACTCGACAGCCCCGAGATCACCGCGCCATCCAGGCGGATTTCGCCGGCGCTCAGGGGCACTGCACCCGTGACTGCATTGATCACCGTCGTCTTGCCGGCGCCGTTCGGCCCGATCAGCCCGCGGATCTCGCCGGGCGCGATCGCCAGCGACAGATCACGCACGGCGACGACACCGCCGAAGCGCACCGTCAGGTTCTTCAGTTCGAGACGCAGGTTCACGACGACTCCCGGCGGGTGCCGAACACGCCCATGCGTAACCGCTGCCAGACGGTGACCAGGCCGTGCGGCAGAAAGAGCAGGAAGCCGAGCAGGATCGCGGTATAGATGATGTCGCTGTATTCCTTCACCGGCCGCAGGATTTCCGGCAGACCCGACAGCACGGTGGCGCCGATGACGGAGCCGGCCACCGAGCCCATGCCGCCGACGACGATGAACGTTATCTGCCGCAGCGCTGCCGAGACACCGAATTCGGTGGGATCAATGAATCCCACGACATTCGCCAGCAGACCACCCGCCAGCCCGGCATAGGCGGCAGACAAGGAAAAGGCCACCAGCTTGACGCGCGCAACCGACACGCCCAGCGCCTGCGCTGCATGGGGACTGAGGCGCACCGCGTTCAGTTCGCGGCCGACGCGTGAGCCAAGTATGTTGCGCGCAGTCCAGACCGCAAATGCGCAGCAGGCCACGACCACGAGGTAAAGGGGGTACTGGGCCAAACGCAGACCACCGTAGAACGTCGGCTTGGGCACGCTCATGCCGCGCACGCCGCCGGTCACCCCGGCAAGTTCCTCGACCAGGATCTGGACGATCTGCAGAAATCCAAGTGTCGCCAGTGCCAGATAGATGCCCTTCAACCGGATCGCGGGAAGGCCGAGCAGTGCGCCCAATCCTGCTGCGGCGCCGGCGCCGATCGGAACCGCGAACCAGAACGGCATGCCGAGTCGCGCAGTGAGAAGCGCGGCGCAATATGCGCCGATCGCCATGAACGACGAATGACACAGCGAGATCTGCCCGGCATTGCCGGTCAGCAGGTTCAGACCCACTGCCGCGATGATGTTGATCATCGCCAGGTTCAGCAGATAGGTTGGATAACTGCCAAGAAAGGCGCCCGCAAGGGCGAGCAAAGCAAAAGCAAGAGCGCCAACGAGAGGTGCGCGCTGCATTGGTATCAAACGCGCTTGATCTCGGCCGCGCCGAAGAGCCCATAGGGCCGGAACACTAGCAGCAGGATCAGCAGCAGGAAGGGCACGAGGTTCTTCACCGCGCTGCCAATGAGCACGCCCGAGTACGTCTCGATCAACCCGACTGCCAGCCCGCCGATCACCGCGCCCGTCACACTGGTGAACCCGCCGATCACGGCGGCGACAAGCCCGCGCAGGATCAGCGAGCCGATCTCGGGGTTGATACCGATGACGGGCGCCACCAACAGACCCGCAAAGGCGCCGATTGCCGTGCTGATTGCCCATGCCCAGCGGTACACCGAACTGACGCGGATTCCCATCAACTGCGCCGCCTCGGCATTGATCGACACCGCGCGCATGGCCTTGCCCATGCGTGCGTATTTGAAGAAAGCGATGATGGCGAGGGTGACCGCGGCCGTGCAGGCGAGAATCCAGGCCGACGTCGGATTCACGCGCAGGTTGGCGAACTCGATCGGCACCATGCCGAACGGCCCGTCGATGCTGACGGGGCTGTCACCGAAGCGCAGCGAGATGGCTCCCTTGATCAGCAAGCCGATCGCGAAGGTGGCGATCACGATCGTGAACTCGGGTGCGCGGACGATCGGACGTATCAGCACGCGCTCGATCAGCACGCCGCCCAGCGCGCCCAGCATCAGCACGACCAGGACCACGACCGGGTACGGCAACGCGAGCGTGGTCAGGACGAGCGCGAGATACGCGCCGGCGGTGACGACTTCACCCTGGCCGAAGTTCAGCACTCCGGAGGCCTTGAAGGGAATGACGATCGCCAGCGCCACGAGAGCGTAGATGCTCCCGACGCTGACGCCGGCGATCGCAAGTTGAAAGGCGAGCGTGCCCGTCATCCGCTGTCGCGGTGCGTGACTGGCGGACCGGCGCTTACTGGTAACGCTTCAGGATGTCGCTTTCACGCGTGCTGTTCCAGGGCAGCGGCTCCCACGCGCCGTTTTTCACCATCATGGGCACCAGGGTCAGATTGCCGATGTGGTGCTTGGTGGCAAAGGTGCGCGGCGTGGCGACCGGACCGACGCGGTAGTTCTGGATACCCTCGAGCGCCTTGATCAGGCTGTCGGTCGTCAGATCCTTGCCGGCACGACGCAAGGCCTCGGCCATCACATGGGCGTCGCCATACGCCAGCAGGTCAAAGTTGTTGGGGCGCCCCGCCGGCGCGTTGGGGTACTCCTTGCGCCAGGCGGCTTCCCACTTGACCATGTCCGGAAGCTGCGAGCCGGGCAGCAGCGGAATGAGCGAGAAACCGGCGACTCCTTCCGCGTTGGTTCGGGCCGCGGCGATCAACGAAGGATCGACCATGTTGCTGCCGACAAAGAACGGCTGCTTGATGCCAAGTTCCTTGGCCTGGCGCATGGCGATCGAAGCCTCCGCCGGGTTACCGAAGAAGGCGACGATGTCCGGGTTCGATTTCTGCACTTCGACCAGTTGCCCCGTGAAGTCCTTGTCGTTGATGTTGAACTCCACGCGCGCCACCGGTGTGATGTCAAACCAGCTTTTCAGCTTGGCGACCGTGGCCTCGCCTTCGTTGCGCGGATATTCCTCGCGTCCGTTCATGATCGCGATGCGCTTGGACTTGGCATTGGTGGCCAGGTACTCGGCGTACAGCTCGCCGTAACGGGCCGCCTCGGTCGTGCCGCCGCGGAACAGGTTGCGAGAGAACGGCCAGGTCACCTGCGGCGCGGATGCGATGGACACGTACATCACCTGCCCGCGCTCTTTCACGTAGTCGACGGCACCGACGGTGGCGTTGCTGCCGCCCACCGACATCACGGCGAAGACCTTGTCCTGCTCGAAGAGCTTCTTGACCGCGGCGAGCGCGCGCGTCGGCGAATGCGCGTCGTCTTCGAACACGATCGCCAGCTTGCGCCCATTGATGCCGCCTGCGGCATTGACTTCCTTGACGGCCAGGTTCATTCCGTCGCGCCCGCCTAACCCGATGTAGGCGGCAGGACCCGTAATCGGACCAAAGGCGCCGATCGTGATCGTGTCGGCTGTCACCCCCTGCTGCTGCGCCAGCGCCACCGCCGGAAGCAGCGCGGCCATTGCAGTCCACACAAACGCCCTGACCCGTTTCATCTCTCCTCCTGTGCCCATCGATCGATTCAACCTGACTGAGCGCTCAGAATACGAACGCCGATACGAAACCTCAAGGCGCATTGCAGCACCTGGCGCGCCAATTGTCTACTTCTCAACTGCAAATGAGCGGCACCTGTTCGATGGCGCGCTTCTAGCGCCCAGAAATCCTTCGTATACTGAGCGGCCAGTCAGTTTCACGGAGCTCAACCGATGGCAGTGGCTTCAAGCTCGTCGGAGCGCGCCGCGGTACGTGCGCGCCAGATCAAGACGCCGACCAAGGACCCCTCGCTCGTTCGCGAGCGCCGGGAGCTACTCGTGAGCTCCGCGATCCGCGTCTTCATCGAAAAGGGATTCCACAACGCCACCGTGCGCGACATCGGCCGGGAAGCCGGAATGACACAGGGCACGATCTACAACTACGTTCGCTCCAAGGACGACATCCTGTACCTCGTGTGCGACCGCATCGTCGCCGAGTATCAGGAGCAAGCGCGCAAGGCACTCGACACGACCAACGACCCCATATCGCGCATCCGATCGTCGGTGCGGGCGGTGTGCGAGGTGATGTACCGGCATCAGCAGGAGATCCTGCTCATCTACCAGGACAGCCACCTGCTCGAACCGCGGTCGCTGCGGGTGATCCTTGCCCGCGTTGAAGAGTTCATCGGCATGTTCGAACGCATCGTTGCCGACGCCGCGCGCCAGGTCGGCATAGCGCTCACGCATCCGCACCTGGTCGCAAACATCGTCACGTTTCTGCCGGTCATGATCGCGCTCAGGCGCTGGTCGCTGTATCGCGACCTCTCGCACGAGCAAGTTGTAGACGGCATCACGGATTTCATCGTGCGTGGCCTCGGCATCGAACCGGGGCCAGCAACGAGCGCAAAGCGCTGAGGCCTTTCGCTCGCGCACTCGCCCCTGCAGACGGCGGTCGGAATCAACCTCGAATCTTCACCTTGGAGGGGCGCTGCAGGCGTGAACGCGAGGAACGGGCGCGCCGTCATAAACCGACGACTTTGCACAATTGCTGAAGGTCCGTTTCTCGGCGCCGAATGAGTGTTTCGACTCGCCGCATTTCCCGACACAACTGGGTCGCATCCCGTTGCCCCGGCCTTCGCGTACCCGAGGGAAAGGAAGCCAAATTTGGAGGGCCGCGTCGCTAAGGAGCGTGCCGCATGATCGACCGGAGACGCCAAACCGCTGTCTGCATCTCCGCGACAGCGCATTTTCCATGGGAGGACATGACCAATCGATTCATGGCACGTTTAGCCGGCGGCGAGGTGCTGGTCGCCGACGGCGCCACGGGCACGAATCTGCAGAAGGCGGGCCTGGAACCCGGCGCCTCGCCTGAAGACTGGGTGTTCGACCAACCCGGCAAATTGTTGGCGCTGCATGGAGCGTGGGTTGCGGCCGGATCAGACATCATCCTGTCCTGCACGTTCGGCGGCACGCGGCTGCGCTTGAAAGACTCGCGCTACGTCGAGCGCACACCTGAGTTGAATCGACGCGCCGTGGAACTGGTGCGTGAAGCCGCGCGTGCCCGACCCGACGTATTGATCGCGGGTTCGATGGGCCCCACGGGGCAACTGTTCGAGCCGTTCGGCACGTTGTCGCACAAAGCGGCAGTCGCGGCCTACGCCGAGCAAGCGCAGGCGTTGACCGAAGGCGGTGCGGACCTGCTGGTCCTCGAAACGCATTTCGCGCTCGACGAGGCGGGCGCGGCGATCGAGGGCGCGCGGGAGGGCAGCGATCTGCCGATCGTGATCAGTTTCAGTTTCGATCGTGGCGTGCGAACGATGATGGGCGTCGGTCCGGCGGACGTGGTCGAGGCCTTCCAGTTGAGCGGCGTCGTCGCTGTCGGCGCAAACTGCGGCACAACGCTGGACAACATGGAGCAAGTCGTGCGGGAGTTTGCGGCGGCGGAAAGTAACCTGATCATCTGGGCCAAGCCCAACGCGGGTTTGCCCGTGGTACAGAACGGCGTAGCGACGTATCAGGTGTCGCCGGAAGAGATGGCGGCGGCCGCGGTGCGCAATGTGCAGTCGGGCGCGCGGATCGTGGGCGGGTGCTGCGGCTCGACGCCCGCGCACCTGGCGGCGATCTCAAGTGGGGTCAAGGCGCTTCGGATCTGAGCCGGAGGAACCGGGACTTGATCTGACCGCGCGAGGCAGGTGTGAAAGCGGGGCGTCTGCGCTTCGGTTTGAGTTGATGAAGCGGAATTCATGTTGATGGCCGCGTCCCTGCGCTTTCCCAAATTCATCAATGCGGCCGGCTTGACTGATTCGATCGAAACCGGACCTGCAGCGAATTCGTCCGACTTCTCCGGCGCGTTCCTCAATCCCGATACTGTCTGCGAGCCTTCTCTGCAGACTCGATAGAGCGCTATCCTCGTCGCCGCAACCTGGGAGGTGACGATGCGCGAAATTGATTTGTTAGTGCGCGCGGGATTCCTCTATCCGATGACGGAGGGCGGGCCAATCGTGCGCGACAGTGAAGTCGCCATCGTTGGTGACCGAATCGTCCATGCCGGCCCACGGGCGCCGGAGGGCACATGGCGCGCCCGGCGCGAGATCGGTGGCGCGTTGACCGCAGTGTTGCCAGGCTTCATCAATGCACACACCCACACTGCCTCCGTCGTCTTCCGAGGACGCACCGACGATGCCGACGGCGGCGTGGGTCTGTACGACGTTGCCTTTCGCATGGAGAAGTCGATCGGTCGCGAGGAATGGCGCGATCTCTCCTGGGCCGGTGCCGTCGAAATGATTCGCGCGGGTTTCACGACCATCAACGATCTCTGGTACGCGCCCGACCTTCTTGCCGAGGCCTGTGCAGCCAGCGGACTACGCGCGGTGATCGCCAACAAGGTGTTCGATGTCGCCCTCGAACGGTTGTCGCTCGATGACTACACGCATCATCCCGAAATCGGCGAGCAGCGCCTGAGCGAAGGGGTCGACTTCGCGGAACGGTGGCACGGGCGTGAAGGCGGACGCATCCAGGCTCGCCTTGGACCCCATGCCAGCGACACCTGCGCACCTGATCTGCATCGGCAACTGCGCGCGGAAGCCAATCGCCTGAAGGTCGGCCTGCATATTCACACGGCGCAGTCGCGCCGAGAGGTGGCCGAAGTGCAAAGATCCCATGGACTCGGCCCGCTGGAATACCTGCATGATCTTGGCGTGCTTGCAGCGGACGTGGTGGTCGCGCACCTGAGCTTCGCCACCGACGCCGATCTCGACGCCGTCGCCGCGAGTGGTGCCGCTTACGCGCATTGCCCAACGATCTACCCGCGCCGCGGCTGGTATCCGCGCTTTGCCGAGATCATTCGCCGCGGCATTCCGACGGGCTTCGCAACCGACTGGATGCAGAACGATCCGTTCGAGGCGATGCGCAACGCCGTCAATGCGCTGCGCCTGACTGCCGGCAACGCCAATGCCATGCACTGCCGCGATGCGCTTTGGTACGCAACCGTAGGTGCCGCGCGCGTGATCGGCCTGGATTCGGAAATCGGCTCGCTGGCGCCCGGCAAGAAGGCTGACCTGATCGTGGTCGATCTCAACCGCCCTCACCTGCAACCGTTCTATGGCGACTACGCGGCGCTGGTCTTCTACGCGCGCGCAGATGACATCATCACCAGCGTCATCGACGGCCGCATCGTTCTGGACGGCGGTCGCGTCACCACAGTCGACGAAGACGAGGTCCACAAGGCCCTCTGCACACATACCGCTACCTGGCGCCAGCGCCTCGTGGCGCTGGGAGCGCTGCCGTCGCTGCAATAGTGTCAAGCGACAGGCGTGACCAAAACCTTGTCGAGGGGCAAAGTGCTTCGCGCTTCAAGGCGGCCAGATCCAATGGCGTGTTGTCCAGATGGCCAAGGGACTTTCAGTCTGTTAAAGGCTTCGACGGACCGAGCGTCCAGGCCTTCTCAATATGCGGCGTTCGTGTTCGGCGATCACTGGTTCAGATCGGTCGGTCAGGCTGCCGCCGGGCGCGGCGAACCCGAAGAGTTCCCCAGCGAAATGAGAGGCCGCCCTCGACCCACTGCGGTCCTGCAAGTCGCGCGATTGGGCGCCCGAAGACGCCGTAGGCCCGGGCGATTACCCGCCCAAGAAGTCGCCGGATCGGGTCCCTACTTCTTGCGCTCGACGACCCACTCGCAGTGCGAGTCGCCATTGACCATGTTCTTTGTGAGTTTGAACGTGAAGTTCGGGTTCAGGCTTTCGGCGGCGCCTTCGCCCCATTTTTGGTGCCCGGCGCCGCAGGTATCGAAGCCGGCACCCTGTTCCTTCCAGCGCTTGTGCCACGGGCACTCGGTGGTCCGTCCCACACACCGGTCCTTCGTGGATTCAACGACGTCGAACTGAAACTCCGGCCCCATTGACGCCTTGGCCAGCAGGTGCATGATGCCTTCGACGTCGCCTGGGGCGTCAACGGGCATGCCGAGGCTGGCGGCGAACTCCCTGGCGCCCTTCCCAGCCTCGAACCAGAGCCCCCCGTTGAACGTCTCGAACTTCTGCTGCCCCACGGCCCGAATCAGCTCGTTGGAGATTGCCATGTACGCGCCTGTGAGACCCTTCGTGGCGATCTCCCACCTCGTCCTGTCCGGAATCGTGTCGATCTTGTCGGCCATGGGAACGATCCTCCTTCTTTGCGAATGCGCCCCTTTGTAAACCCAAAGGCAGCTGGCGCTCAGTGAACAATGCTTTGGGCTGCCGGCGGGCGTTTGACGGTCCGGGAGCATAGGAGTTTCAAACGCCCTCGGCAAGGCCCAATACTGGCCACGGGACCGGCTCGCGGTGTGCTCGCGGCGGCCTGAAGTGCTTGGACTTGGCGCCTCGATCGCCGCGTTGTGCCCACTCAACTGGTCCTGCGCCGCTCGCAGGGCGCTTCATTAGCCTCATTCCCAGGGTTGATCTTGGTGCCGACGACGTCGTGCCGACTCGGCGCGCAGCTCCATCCCGCCTGCCGTGCGGCAGTGCGGTTTGTGGCGATGTGTGTCCGACGACGGGTGCGGCTTAGCCAGCGAAGTGCGGCCTCGGCTCACCGGCCCGGCCCCTGGGCGGCGGCCGTGGATCCAACCCCAGGTGGGTCAGGATCTTCTCGATCACCGGTCGCTCGAGGATGGCCGCGATTATCTTGAGCTCGCCGCCACCGCAGTTCGGGCAGTGCTGCATGTCGATGTCAAAGACGCGCTTGAGCAAGCGGGCCCTGTTCATCAACTGACTTGCCTCAAGACGGCCGTCCGCCAGCAGCCGCTCATGGCCGCGTGCTGCCGGCCGAAGTCTCGCGCCAATCATGTCTTCACCGGCTGCACCGCAGCGCGGACGACCGCTGAAATACAGATTGTGTGAGTTCGCAATCAGGCCGGGAAGTCGTTTGCGGCAAGGACCTAGTTTTCCTACAACCGCCTTCGGCGAAAAATGCGAACGAGGCTGTCGGCCAGCTTCTCACGTTCCGCCAAGACTGGTGGATCATGCCAGAGTGACCGTTATCGTCGTCGCGCGATCATGCCGCGCAGCGCCGGTCGCCACGACGTCAGCCCTTGTTATCGCGGTTGCAAAATATAGCAATAACGCTATAATCCGTCAGTGACTTGGAGGATTACCTTCTACAGCCAGCGGGTGGAGGATGAAATCCTCGCCCTGTCGAGCGGCTTCGTCGCCCGATTCCTGAGATACGCGGAGAGGATGGAAGTTTTCGGTCCGGACCTTGGCATGCCGCATACCCGAGCTATGGGCGGTGGGCTTTTTGAGCTGCGGATCAAGGCTGCGGAGGGGATCGCCAGAGTGTTTTACTGCACCGTCGTCAATCGTCGGATCGTCTTCCTACACCAGTTCGTGAAGAAGACCGACAAGACACCCGCCAAGGAATTGCAAATCGCGCAGAACCGAATGAAGGACATCGCACATGAGTAGCACCCTCAAGCAATTCAAGGCACGCGCGTTTGCGCGACCGGACGTGAAGCAGGCGTACGACGCGCTGGACGATGAGTTCGCCTTTCTCGACGAGGTCCTCAAGGCGAGGGTCGAAGCGGGTTTGACACAGGCGGAAGTAGCGGAACGTGTCGGAACCACGCAATCCGCGATCGCACGGCTTGAGTCCGCCGCTCCGAAGCATTCTCCGTCGATTGCGACCTTGCAGAGGTACGCGAAGGCGCTTGGGTACCGCGTGCAGATTCGTTTTGTAAAGAACGAACGGCGGCTAAGTTCACGCTCGAGCGAACGCGCCGCAAAGACCGCGATGCGCCGTTCCGCTTAGACGTTGGGTACCGTTGGAAATGCACGTGGACGACACGAAGTCCGAGCGCAAACAACTGCGAGAGCTCGCCTCCTCCGCCTACGAGGCTGAGGCCCAGGACTTGTTGACGGTACTCGACGCCGAGTTCGCGCGTTGACGCAACGGCGAGTGCCAGAGTTCAGAACTGCTGAGGGAGCAGCCTCAAGAAGAACTCACGTTTGTTGCACTCACCCGAATGGGCGCACCTTCCACATTGCGAACACGGGACTTCGCCAAAAGCCCCCCGTGGTTCAATCCGCGGAACGGCAACGCGTGCCTCAACGCGCAGTAAGGGCACCCGCTATAGTGGTGATGGAGCTCACCGCTTGATGTTCCATCGGCTGTCCCCTGTAATCCGAATGCGCAGCCACCTCCATTTGCTCTCGCCGCTCGAGTTCGGCTTCCTGACGCTGCGCAACCGCATCGTGATGGGCGCGATGCACACGCGCCTCGAGACCCTCGATCGACCGCTTGAGCGCCTCGCGGCCTTCTACGCGGTTCGCGCCCGCGGCGAAACGGGACTGCTTTTGACGGGCGGCTACGCGCCGAACCTCGAAGGTCGCATCGAACCCGATGGACCGCTGCTCAACGACGAATCCCAGCTCGAACCGCACCGCGCGGTCTGCGATGCGGTGCACCGCGCGGGCGGACTCATCGCGCTGCAGATCTTGCACACGGGGCGCTACGCCAAGCTGCCGGAGTGCGTCGGCCCATCGGCGATCAGGGCGCGCATCAACCGCTTCACGCCGCGCGCGCTCACGACCGACGAAGTGTGGCGCACGATCGATGACTTCGCGCACACCGCGCTGCTTGCGCGCCTGGCTGGTTATGACGGCGTGGAGATCATGGCCTCCGAAGGCTATCTGATCAACGAGTTCACCGCGCCGGCAACTAATCAGCGCACCGATGCGTTCGGCGGCTCATTCGACAATCGCGCACGCCTCCCGGTCGAAATCCTGAAAGCGGTGCGCAAGACAGTCGGCGATGATTTCCTGCTGATCTATCGCATCTCTTCGATCGACCTGGTCGAAGGCGGCGTGCCGGCCGCCGAGACGATTGAACTGGCGCGCCGCGTGCAGAACGCCGGCGCGAACATGCTGAACACCGGCATCGGCTGGCACGAATCTCCCGTGCCAACGATCGCCGCCAGCGTGCCGCGCGCCGCGTGGACCTTCGCGATCCGGCGCGTCAAGCAGGCGGTGTCAATCCCGGTGATCGCGTCCAATCGCATCAACACTCCGGACCTCGCCGAGGCGCTGCTCGCCGATGGTGTGGCCGACCTGGTGTCGATGGCGCGGCCACTGCTCGCGGACCCGGACTTCGCGCGCAAAGTCCGCGAAGGACGGGCCGATGAGATCAACACCTGCATCGCGTGCAACCAGTCGTGCCTCGACCGCATCTTCACTGAGCGCTCGGCGACCTGTCTCGTCAACCCGCGCGCGGGGCGCGAGATCGAGTTCGTCGATACGCCGATCGCGCGCCACAAGCGAATCGCCGTGGTGGGCGCGGGGCCCGCGGGCATGTCCTTCGCGATCAACGCGGCCGAGCGCGGTCATGACGTGCATCTGTACGAGGCGGCGAGCGCGCTCGGCGGGCAGCTCAATATGGCGCGCGTCGTGCCGGGAAAGTCCGAGTTCAGCGAAATGCTGCGGTACTTCCGCGTGCGGCTGCAGCGGCTGGGCGTGAACGTGAAACTCGGCGTGCGCGCCGACGCCGAGTCGCTTGCGCGCGATTCATTCGACGAGATCGTGCTCGCCACCGGCGTGAAGCCCCGCGTGCCTCACCTGCGCGGAATCGAGCATCCCAAGGTGATGTCGTACGTCGATGTGCTTACGGGTCGCAGGCAGGTCGGTCACCGAGTGGCAATCATCGGTGCCGGCGGAATCGGCTTCGACGCGGCGGAGTTCCTGCTCGGCGACCCTGATGAATCACTTGTGCCGGACAAGTTCCTGAGTGCGTGGAGCGTCGATCAGTCCGCGACGACAGGTGGACTGAGTCACGCGGCGAAGGAACCATCGCGGCGCACACGCGAAGTGCACATGTTTCAACGCAAGGCGGACAAACTGGGCGCGAACCTCGGCAAGACCACGGGCTGGATTCTCAAGGCCCGGCTGCACGAGGCGGGGGTGAAAATGATTGCCGGCGCCAGTTACATCGCGATCGATGACGCCGGACTGCACTATTCAGTGAATGGTGAAACGAAAGTGCTCGACGTCGATCACGTGGTGCTGTGCGCCGGCCAGGAGAGCGAGCGCGATCTGTACGAAGGCCTCAGGGCGCGCGGCATCGGGGCGCGCCTGATCGGCGGCGCTGACGTCGCGGCCGAACTGGATGCGGCGAAGGCGATCGAGCAGGCGACGCGGCTGGCGGTGCAGATCTGAGAACCGCCTGCTCCGCGTCCCTGTCAAACCATTGACGCATCGACGCCTCGCTTGGCCGCCAGCGCTTGATCACGACGGCAGAAAATCCACCGGCCACGACACGACCATTACCTCGACATCCTTCGCTGCGAACTCGAACTGCCGGATGCGCGCGAGCAGCTTCTGCTCCAGTTCCTGCGCACGCAGTTCGCTCGAGATGAGGCGCAGGTTCGTGATCTGACCTGACGGCGCAATCGTCAACTCGAGCACGACCTTGCCCTGCAGCGTCGGATCCTCGCGCAGCGCCCGGTTGTAGATCGAGTAGATCGCGCCCTTGTTGCGTTCGAAGACAAGCTTGATCTCCTCGATCGAGCGCGACGCCTTGCCGCTGCCACCGCGTTGCAGGACGCCGCCGGTACCCGTGCCTCCCCCTCCACCGCCGCCGCGCGCGCTTCCTCCACCGCCGGGACCGCCTCCTCCACCGCCACCGGCCACGCCTTCAACGAGTGTCGTCGCACGGCCCGCCAGTCCGCCGCCGCCGGTGTCGCGACTGTAGGCGGCGGTGTTGATGCCGCCGCTGCCGCGCGTGGCGTTCGAGGTGATCAGCGCGCGCACGGGAATGCCCTGCTCCGTGCCCGCTCCGACACCAGGACCGACACCGGTACCCACGCCGGGACCCGGCTTGATGTCGGCCTTCAGCTGTACCGCGACCGGCGCGCCACGAATCTCGGCGAGCTGGTCCTTCATCGCAAGCAGGCCGACACCTGAGGCGCGCTTGCGCGCATCGGCCGTTACTTCACCCGGTGGCTTGTTCGGTATCGGCTGACGCGCTTCCGGGACCGGCGCCTTCTTCGGCTCGGGCTTGGCGACTTCGGGCTTGTCGAGTGCGGGCTTGCCGTCGGCCTCGACCTTCGTCGCCGGCTTGACGGGCGCCGGCAGCGGCGGCAGCGGTTTCAACTCAAGCAGCAACTTTGCCATCGGCGGCGGCAGCGCCTCAGGTTGCGTGCGGTCGTCCTTCGGCACCGGCAGCCACGGCATCACGATGCCGAACAGCAGACTGGCGAGCAGCACGCGGCCGAGAATGCGCCGAAACCGGATCTCGTCTTCTTCCGTGCCCATCCAGGGCAGGATGGCCGAGCGATGCAGTGCGAGCGAGGCGGTCATCACGTCTCCGCCTTTCTGCGCACCGCAAACGCGACGTCGCTGTAGTTTGCTCGCGCGCACGTCACCATCACCTTGCGCAGCAACTGGTACGGGATGTCCTTGTCGCCCATGATCGTGATTGCGTTCTTCTGCGCGGCGTTCTCCAGCCGGATCACCTGGCGGCCGGCCTGAAAATCGAGCTCGGCCTTGAGCGGCGCGATCAAGTCGTCCTGGGCCCGCATCACGTCCGCGACCGAGGCGACCCTGCGTCCCTGCACGATGATGTCCTTGTCGTTGACGACGACGACCAGCGTGTCGCGCGGGGTTTTCTCCGCGGTGGACTCGGGAAGCTTCACCGCCTTGGTGTTCGGCAGGATCTCCACCTCGGCGCTGTTCGAGAGCAGGAAGAAGATCAGGATCGTGAAGATGTCGATCAGCGACACGAGGTTCATGTCGACGAGCGACTTGTTACGGCTCTTCCGTTCGGCGCGCTTCTGCAGCGGGGTCAGGTTCATGATTTCTTCACCCCTGTTCGAGGTGGCGCATCGCCAATCGAAATCTCGGGAAACAGATCCGTGCGCACAATCTTCGCGCCCTGCGCCTGATGTCCGGCGCGCACTGCATCCATCACCTGCACCAGCACGTCGTACGGCGTGTCGGGCTGGGCCAGAATCGTCGCGCTCGCCTTGTCCGGGAAACGCTGCTTGATCTGCTGCATCAGAGTCGACAGTGCGCGCACGTCGTAGCCGGTCTTGACGTTGGGAATGTGCTGGATCAGTCCGCCGATGCGGTCGCCGACATCGAGCGCGTCCGGGCGGATCACCACCTCAAGCTGCAGGTCGTTGCCCTTGAGGTTCTCGAAGCTCGATGACTGCGCCGGCAGGTTCAGATCAAGCACCGACAGGCGCGTGAACACGGCTGTCGACAGCAGAAATGGCACGAGCACCACGATCAGGTTCAGGAACGCGGTGATCTCGAGTTCCGCCGGTTTGCGACGCAAGCGTCGGATACGCATGGCTAGGTCTCCTGCTGGCCCACGGGCGGGTGGACCGGCGATCCTTTTCGGGAGGGCGAACTGGACTGAGAGCAGGCGCGGCGCATCAGTGCGCTGCGGCAGCCGCGGCGGCGGGCTCCTGCACGCTGCGCTGGACCAGGTTCAGGAAGCTGATCTTCGCGGCCTCCAGACTGTCGACGATCTCGCTTGTGCGCGCCTGCAGGAAGGCATGGATCAGCAGGAACGGGATCGCGACCATCAGCGCAAACGCGGTGTTGTTCATCGCGATCGAGATGCTCGCCGACAGCAGCTCGGCCTTCTCCGCCGGATTGACCTGCGCGACGGCGGTGAACGCCTTGATCAGGCCGATGATCGTGCCCAGCAGGCCCACCAGCGTGATCACGTTGGCAAAGGTGGCGAGGTAGTGCGTGCGCTTCTCGAGGCGCGGCACGATTTCCATCATCCCCTCCTCCATCGCCGCATCGATGTCTTCGCGGCGGCGCGCGCTCTGCATGCGCGTGAGCCCGTTGTTGACCATCAGGCTGATCGCTGCCTCCGATTTCGATGCGACGCCATAGGCTTCCTTGAACCGGCCGCCCTTGAGCAGCGGCAGGATGTCGCCCCACATCTTGCGATTCTCGTGCCGGGCGCGCGCGAGAAAGACAAAGCGCTCGATGGCGACCGACAGTCCGAGCGCCATGATCAACAGGCTCGGGTAGATGAACAGCCCACAGTCCTGAAAGAACTTCACAAATGTGCCAAAGTTACTCATCGTTCAACCTCCTGTCTGAATTGCTTGTTCAAAAAACGGAACCCTGCTGTTTGCGCTCTGATGCCGGTGCCACCGGCTCGACCCGCGTCAGCGCGTCGTACTGCACCTGCCGGCGAAACACGTCGCGATCGATCGGTGCGAGCGCCTCATCGAGCACGCTTTGCGCCGGGCGACCGGCGAGGTCGCCGGGCAAGGGTTTCTTCCACGGCACGATGTACAGAACCTTCGGCAACTCGCGGTTGCCGATGATCTGAGCGCGATCGATCGCCGCGCGGTCCTGCGCGATTGCCGGCGCCGCACAGGCCGCGGCAATAAGGGATGCCCTAAGAGTCTTCTTCATTGCTGCTCCTTCCGGCTCAGCAAGGTCTGCTGCTGCGGTTTGCGATTCCTGAGATCCGCGATCCATTTCTTGACCTTGTCGTCCTCACCTGAAGACAGCGCCAGGTATTTCTCATAAGACGCCAGCGCGCGCGCGCCGTCCCACAGGTACAGGTCGAACAGGATGCCGAGATTCAGATGCGGCGCTGCGTAGTCGGGGGCGAGCGCGATCGAACGCTCATACGCGTCCTGCGCTTTCAGAAATTCGCCCTGCTGGCGATAGGTGATGCCGAGCTGATTCAGAACCGCTGGCTGTTTCGGATTCGCCTGCACCGCGATTTCGAGTTCGGCAACCGCCTCAGAGAGCTTGCCGGCCTGCCGATAGGTCATGCCGAGGTTGGCGTGCGGCCCGGCGAGATCCGGGTTTGACTTCGTCAGCGCCAGGAAGCCGCGCTGTGCCTCCTCGGTACGGCCCGCGAGCAGTGCGCTGCGCGCATCGTCGAAGGCCCGCTGCACGTTCCCGCTCACGACGGCCCGGGTTTCAGACTTGAGGGGCGCTGCCGCGGTTGACGCGCCAGCCACGGGTCCGGGCTCCGTCGCCTGCAATGGCGGCGCAACGCGCGTCGCACAACCTGTCACGCCGACGCACAGCACCGCCAGCAGATATGCACACGACCTATCGAATCTCATCGATGACTCCTTCCCCGCGCTCGCTCTTGGCGTAGCGGACCGGCCGCAGCTTGCTTAACGCCGCGTAACTCGACTGAACCCACTTGTCGTAGATGCCCTTGGCGCTGCGGCGCGCATTGGCTTCATGCAGTTCGATGGCCTTCTCTTCGAACGGGTAGGCCTGTTCTTCCAGCAGCACGTTGTACTGCTCGAGCTCGACCTTCTTCAGCCCTTTCGGGCGCTGCGAGGCAAGGAGCGCACGGCCAAAATCGCTGTACAACTCCGCGGTGTGAAATGTCGCTGCGGTCGCCATCTCGGCGACACCGTAGTCGGCGACGACGGTGTAGGCCTTCAGCACATCCTCCATGCGCGCCTTCTTGAGCTTCAGCTGCTTCTGCAGCGGCTCAACCAGGGCGACCTTGCGGTACTCCTCGCGCACCGGCTCGGCCAGGGCAAGCGCGGCAGTCGCGCCCAGGTAGCGCGTGCGATCGCTGCGCGCCGCCCCGGCGCGCTGATCTGCCTGCATCACTTCCTTCATCAATGCGAGGTGCCGGGCCGTGTTTCCTCCCTTGCGCGCCAGTTGCGCGAGGCGATAGCGCGCTTCGACGTTTGCTTCAAGCGGCTCGCGGTATTCCTTCGCGTAACGCTCGAACGCCTTGGCGGCCGGCGCGTTGGCGCCGCCCTTCTCATAGAGTTCCGCCGCCTGCCACAGCGCAACGCGCGCGAGCTTCGGATCTCTCTGCACGCCGGCGGCGCGCTCGAACTCCGCCGCGGCCTGGGCCCACTGTCCCTTTTCCGTGTACGCCACCGCGAGCTTGGCGCCGACTTCCTGCTGCAGCGGATGGCTCGGATGGCTGCGGCGAAACTCCTCCAGCGTGCGCGCCGCGCCGTCCCAGTCCTTAAGCGCCAGCAGCGCCGCGGCCGCGTCGAACTGCGCGGTCGCGCGCACGGCCGACGTCGGCGCGACGACGGCGACGCGGTCGAAGTGCTTCACGGCCGCGCTCAGCTTGCCTTCGCTGCGCGCCTGTTCGCCCTGCTTGTAGATTGAGGCGGCGAGGCGCTCGGTCAGATTCTTGCGGCTCGCATCCTTCTCCGGCGTCAGTGCCAGCACGTCGGCATAGCCACGTTCGGCCTGAGCGAAGGCGCCGCGTTCGAACGTTGCATGCGCGATCACCAGCGACGCGACACGGCGCTGCGCCGCACCGGCAGGCGGATCGAGCGCGAGCACCTGCTGCGCGACGCTCTCGGCACGCTCGGCATCATGCAGGGCGTAGAGCTTCTCGGCCGCATTGCTCAGCACGGCGCCGGCCCGCGGGTCTTTCGGGAATGCGCGCGCGAACTGTAATGCGCTGTCGACGCCGGCAAGTTGCAGCTTCGCCACGTCACCGGCCGCCGTCCGCTTTTCCTGTTCGGTGTACGCAAGCAGTGCCGCGTAGCCGGCATCGGCGCTCTTGGCATGGCCCGGGTACTTGTACGCGGCCTTCTCGTATTCAACCGCGGCTTCGCCGAAGCGCTTGTCCTCGAACAGCAGTTCCGCGAGCAGAAAGTTGGACTGCGCAGCCTGCGGATCCTGCGGAAACGCCGAGAGGTATTCGCGATACCAGCGCGCGGCCTCCTGGTAATCCTCGGACTTCCTGCTCTTCTGCGCCACCGCGTGGTGATGCTGCGCCAGCTCGGCCAGATGCGTCTTCACCAGCGGCTGTGCACGTTCCCACCCGGCCGGGCTGGTGTTGCGGAACTCGCTCTTCACACCGTAGCGCTCGACATATTCCTTCTTGCCTTCCAGCGCGAGTGTGGCGAAGCCGGTCTGCTGGTAGATGTCGATCACGCGCGCCTGCAGCAGCGGTGCCTGTGGATGCAGCGGGTTGCGCCGGGCGAACGCGGCGAAGGTGTCGGCCGCATCCTTGATGCGCTCCTGCTTGAGATACAGCTCGCCCAGCTGCTGGTAGATGCGGAATTCGTATTCACTCCGCCGGGGCGAATTGATGTAGGCCGGGATCGTTTCGGCACCCTGCAGGTTCTGCAGCGAAAGACTGGCCACGCGGAACGTGTCCTCCACCAGCTCGCGATCTGCGCGCGTGAGCCCCGGCAACGTCTCGAGACCGCCATCGCCTTCGCGGCCCGTCAGTTTGAAGTCGAGCACGCCAAAGAACGAGTGCAGCGCATCCTCCAGGCGCCCCTGCTTGTAGAGTGACCAGCCATGCATGTAGAGCGATCTGTCGTGATAAGGCGTCGGCGTGTCGCTGCGCAGGACGGTCGTGAACGCCTGGTCCGCGCCGACGTAGTCGCGCGTCGTGAACAGCAGTTCCCCGCGGCGGAACTGCGCCTCGTCGCGGTATCTGGTGTGCGGGTACTGCTGCACCAGACGGTCAAGCGTCTTGAGCGCGACCTCCAGATTGCCGCCCAGTTCCTGCGCGCGCGCCAGCTGGTACAGCACGCGGTCAGCGCCCGGATCATCTGGATAAGTCTTCAGGAAGTCCTGGTAGCGCGCGATCGCATCGCGATAGTCAGGCGCGCCACTTGTCTGGCCGCTGGCGCTGCGATTGTCGGCGCTGTCCATTTCAAGGTCGCCAAGACGGCGCATCGCCTCCTGCCGCTGCGCGTTGCGCGGTGCCGCCTTCAGAAATTCCTTGTACGCGGCGATCGCCTTGTCTTCGCTGGAAGCGACGCCCTGGTCCGCTTCGACGGCGACTTGCTGCTTGTCCAGGCTCTTGAGTGTCGGCGCGCTGTCAGCCGCAGTTCTCCTGAAACTCGAACACGCGACGAGGCCGCCCACGAGGAGCAACGCGATACCGAGGCGGGCACTATTCGCGCACAGCATTGCCCGCATCCTTTGCCACATACGCGCGGTCGTAGATTTGGGCAACCGCGAATCGCGCCTGATTGGCGTAAACGGCAACGCGCTCTTTCTGCCGCAGCAGTTCGGCGGCGGCCAGTTCCTGCACGAACTTCTGCTGCTCACTGGCCAGTTGTTCGACGCGCGGCAGTTGTGCATGGACCTGCCGCGCCAACTCTTCGATGCGCGCGCCGAACTTCTCGAACCGCGCCGGTTCATCGCGCTGCGCCTGCGCCAGCGCCGCGTCGAGACGGCGCGCCCGCACCAGTTCGCTCTCGAGCGCTCTCAGGTTCTTCTTCGCTTCCCAAAGACGGTCGGGAAACTGCTCGTTCAGGCGCCAGCTCAATATGCCTCTGGCGCGTCGATACCGCTCGTGCGCGGTCGCGAGCTCTGGGTCGGTGCCATGCAGCCGCAGCGTTGCACCGACGCGCTCCAGCCGCACGATCAGGTCGCGTTCCTTCGCATCGGCCAGCGCGGCGACATCGGACTCCGCCTCGACCCGCGCGAGCTCGGCAGCAAACTCTGCGCCGCGCCGTTCCAGCTGGCTGATGCCGAGCGTGCGCTCCTTCTCGCGCACCTGTGGCAGGCGCTCTGCGTATGCCTGGCGCCGATTGGCGAGCATGTCGCCATAGACGCCCAGCTTCTCTTTCCACTGCTGCAGGTTCGTCGCCAGAAACTGCAGGTCGCAGTAGTTCTTGAATGCCTCCTGGAATTCGTGCTGTGCCAGCACCTGCGCAAGATGCCCGGAATGAGGGATTTCCGGAAGCTCCTTGATGCTCCAGAACCAGCCCATCTCGTCGCCCGGGTTCAGGGCCAGCAAGCCTTCGGTCAGCTTGCCGGCGCGAATCGCGGCAACCGATTCATCCAGATTCACGCTCTCGCGTTCGAAGACATCGACCGCATCCTCGTACAGTTTCAGTGACTGGCGATACGCGCCGAGCTCGGCCAGTGCATAGGGCACGGCGAGCCTGGCCTCAAGCACGGCGGCGTCGCTCGCGTCGCGTTGCGCGAGTTCGGTCCATGGCACCAGCGCAGCCTTGGGCAGGTTCATCGCGGCCGCAGCCCAGCCGAAACCGAGCAGCGCCTTGTTCGCCTGCATGCTCGCAAGGCGCACGCGTTCGAGATAGGTGCGGGCCTGCTGCGGCGTGTTGTCCTGCAAGGCGGCATAACCGAGCGCAACATTCGCCTTGTCGCGCAGACTGCGAATCTCCTCAGATGCGGCCGGCGCCCGGCCCAGCTCGTCCAGCAGGGCGATGCCGCGTACGGACTCACCGCTCTTGATCAGCGCCACGCCCAGGTTATAGCGTGCGTACAGACCGCTGCCGGGCTTCATCTCGCTCAGCAATCGGGCGGCACCTGCGTAGTCCTGGCGTGCCATCAGCAGACTCGCACGCAGCAGAAAACGGTCTTCTTCAAGGTCGCCCGGCAGCGGATTCTCGATACGGCCGATCGCATCCTCGGCGTCGGCGAGGTAGCCACGTTGATAGCGGATCTTCGCGAGATAGAACCAGGCACGATCACGCACCGGAGGCGGCGTGCCCTTCTCGATCAGCTGCGCGAAGATCTGCCCCGCTTCGCGATGCATGCCGTAAGACAGGAACAATCCGCCGCGCAGCACTTCGGCCTCGTCCTCATGCTGCGGCAACCGAATCTGTTGCTGCGACACCATCAGGTTCGTCACCGAGGTGAAGTAGCGGTCCTGGAAGAAATAGAACAGGCTGTCGCCGTAATGCGGTGCCTTGACCACGCTGCCCACGTCGCGCGAAGCATCCGCCGCCGCGGAAGCGCCGGTCCACAGGATCGTCGCGGCGGCCGCTGCGCCGGCCCACCGGCGCAAGGCATCACAGATGACGTTGCCGTCCCACATTGCCGATCACTGCCACACTTTGACGTCGAACTCCGGCTGCAACTTGCCGGTGGAATCCTTGATCCGCAACTCGACGTACTTGGGTTCCGTGCCCTTGTCGATGGTCAGCGTCGTGCCGCGCTTGTAGTCGCGGTCGTGCGGACCCTTGCCGGTGAAGAACGCGACGAGTTCATGCTTGCCGGCCTTCAGGTTGCCCAGGTACACGCGCTGCACGCCGCCGCGATGCAGCGCCTGCACTTCGGCCGGCGTGTACAGGTAGTTCGCGACGACCTTGTCGTCGAGCTTCACCTGCAGCGAATCGAGCGCGAACAGCTTGCCCACGTCCATCGACACGAACACGGCGACCTGCGTGTTCGCGGGGAACAGCAGCTCTTCCTCGAGCACCAGCAGGTCGCGGTTCAGTCGGATCACGTCGCCCTTGGCGTCCTGGATGCGATTGTCGAGACTTGCCGCCTCCGTGCTGCTCGGCGGTGCGGCGGTCGCATCGGCGGCAAGCGCCGGCATTGCAGCGCCGAGCATCAGGCAGGTGGCGAAGACCGGGATCATTTGTTTGAACATGGACGGCTCTCAGAAAGTTGCCGACAGGAACAGCTCCAGCACATTGGCATCGAACGAATACGGCTTGCCCGTGCGGATATCGGTGAAGTCGCTGTACTTGAAGCGCAGCAGTTCGTACGCGGTGTTGAACTTGATTTCGTAGCGCCCGGGAACGCGCCTGGCGATGTACGAGGCCTTGAAGCCCACCGCCGCGCTCGTGAATGTGCCGAGCTGCCGGTTGCGCGAGATGTAGGTGGTCTCGGACGCGAAGTTGTCGCTGTAGAACAGCGCCTTCTTCTGCGAGTTGAAACGCAGGTAGCCGTCTGCCAGCAGATCGCTACCCAGGTAACGGCTGTAGCCAAGTTCACCGGTGTGCGCACGGACGTCCCAGGTGTCCCAGTAGTACCGGTACTCGGCGCGCATCGCGTCGCGCGCGCCGAGGTCGCCGACCACACGGAACTTCAATGCGCGACTCGTGCGCGTCGTGGGCAGACGCTCCGGCACGCTTGCACCGAACACGCGCGCGGCGCGGTACGGACTGCCCAGATAGCCATCGTCCGATATCACTTCCGCATTTGCACTTGCCAGCCAGCGCGGTGTCAGCACCTGGGTCGCACCCAATCGGTAGCGCCAGTGCGTCGCTCTCTCCGAAAACGTCGGGTCGTTGTGACGCAGGACCTTGTCCGCCGCCCGCGTGAAACCCAGACTGACCGTCGTCATGCCGCCGAAGACGTCCTGCGAGAGGTCGAGATTCACGGCTTCCGCCGTGTAGTCAGGCTCCTTACTGCTCGTCAGCGACAGGTTCATCAGCGCGTCGCGATAGGCGTAGTCGACGCCGACGCCGGTTTCGGTGCGCCGCTCGCGAAATGGACTCGCCGTCGTCACCACGTCGATCGACGCATTGCTGACCATGTCCACGTAGTACGACGCCGACAGCGATACCTTGTCGGCCAGGCTCTTGCGCACGAGCAGCGCGGGGCCGGATGCGCGCACGCCGCCGCCGTCATAGACGTGCACCATGGCATCGGCGCGGTCTTCCGGCAGTTGTGCGGCGCCGGCCGGATGGGTCGCGAGCGCGCTGCCCAGCAGGCCGGTGGCGAGATCAATCAGCCGCTGCCGGAATCTGACGGCAAACCGCGCAAGGCGGTCAGTTGCAGCCACAGCCGCCTCCCTGCACGCCGGTGGCGCCGCGCGCGCCCTCGCGCACCTCATGCACGTGGGCGCGGTGCTTCTCGGCCAGTGCGTCGCGCGATGGATTCATGATCGGATCGGCAAGCCGCTCGCGCTCGTAGGGCTTGACCCACGGCTGGATCGCGCAGCCGCCAAGCAGCGCGACCAGCACAGCGGCGATGAGGAGTCTGTGCGTCTTCATTCCTTGAGCAACTCCCGGATCTGCTTGTCGTAGGTCAACTCGTAGCCGTCCTGGTAGCCGAGGTGGATGAAACGAACGCGCCCATCACGATCAATCAGCACGGTCGACGGCATCGTGCCCAGGTCATACATCCGACTGACTTTCTTGTCGGAGTCGAGCAGCACGGGAAACCGAAGACCGAGCTTCGATGCCAGGCCCGCTGCGTTGCGCGCGTCTTCGTCGATGTTCAAACCAAGCAGCGTGAATCCCGCCCCGCGGTACTTCTCGTACAAGCGGTTCAGGTGCGGCATTTCCTGCCGGCAGGGACCGCACCACGTCGCCCAGAAATTCAGCATCACGACGCGACCCCGTTGCTCCTGCAGTCGCAGGTTGGGACCGTCGAGCGTGCGCAGCGTGAAGTCCGGCGCGCGCTTGTCCGTGCCGACGGCCGCTGCGGCGACGCCCGCGAGCGACGCCAGCGCTGCCCCAAGCAGTGCTGCCGGCAAGACGCGAAACACCTTTCCCATCATCGTGCGCCTCATCAGAAGAAAAACGTCAGCCCGGCGGACAGCTCGAGGTTCTGTGTGTTCCGGCGTTTGCCAAGAATGTCGAGCGAGAAGATGTGATCGCGCATGTCGACCTGCAGTGCCGCCCAGTCGCGCATGAACAACCGCATGCCGAGGCCGACATTCACCGTTTGCCGCCGCTGCTCGAGGAATCGCGTGCTGCCGATGCCGCCGATCAGGTAGACGGCGGTTGCCTTTGCGGTATTCCTGCCGATGAACACCTCGCCGGGCAATACGTTGTAACCGGCGGAGACGTTGTAGTAGCTCAGTGTCTGCTTCTCACTTGGGAAGATTCCGCCCGGAAGGATCAGGCGGAAGTCCTGATCGGTGACCTTGGTCGCGCCATAGGTTGCCTCGACGAAGACGTCCTCGGTGATGTGGTAGCCGAGGCGGATGCCAGCCACCGCGCTGGAGCCGAAGTTCTGCGTGCCGTACGTGCCAGCGAACGCGCCGACCTCGATGTCATTCGACGGAATGCGCGGCAGCTTGATGTCGCGCCGTTCGACCTTCGGCTCGATCACCTGCTGCGCGGTCGACTGCTGCGCGCAGACCAACGCCGGCGCGGCCAGGGCTGTGGCCAGCAGTGCGATTGCCCATGTTCTTGTCTGCATAAGTCGATCGTCCGTCAGAAGAAGAATGAAAGGCCTGCCGTGATGGCCCGGTACTCACTGCTGCGTTGGTCGGAGAGCAACGCGGTGTACAGCGTGTAATCCAGACGCGCGACGAAGCGCTCGGTCAGGTGAAAGCGCGCCCCGACCGTGGCGTTCGCCAGCTTGGCATCGGTTGTGGCTGCGCCAACCAGGCTCGCATTCGGAATGTTCTTGAACTTGCCGACGCCGACACCAAAGAACGGCGCGAGGCGCCGATCCGAGAACGGTTCGGCAACCAGATTCAGATGCCAGAAGTCCGTGCCGGAGAACAGTCCCTGCACCTGTCCGATGGTTGCCTCGACGGCGAATACATCGGCAATCTTGTAACCGGTCCAGACCTTGAGCATCGGCTCGGACTTGAAGTGGCCCCAGGCGGCGCCGAACTCGAGGCGGCGCCGCAGGTAATCGTCGAGCGCGATATCGCGAAAGGTCTTCTTCCCTCCGGCCTCCGTCAGGGTGGTTTCAAGCTGTTGACGGTTGACCCAGCCCACCTTGCCATCCGCGGTACGCACCCGGTACCAGTCGGTGTGGCGCAATTCAATTTCGATCCACTCTTCGCGCGCGGCGACGTGAAAGATCGGATAGCCACGCCCGGGCCCGGTGCGCAGCTCGACGTACGGATCGGCAATCTGCACACGCTCCAGCGGCGCGTCCTTTGCTGCAGCCGATGCGCAGGCGAACGCCAGCATCAGAGCGACGATGCACCTGAGCCAGTTGCCTCTGGAAAAAGTGGTCGCCGCAGCGAGCGTCAGTTGGTGTTGCACGTTCCAACCTTGGGGTCCGGCGGCGTGAACAGGCCGTTCGCGGCCGAGCTGAACTCATCCTGTCCCTGGGGCATGGGATGACTGATCCAGTACTCGATCAGCTTCACGTTCGAGTCCTGCACGCTGGTGAAGATCAAACCGCCGCCGTGCAGCACGCCGAGCAGCAGTGGCTTGGTCAGCAGCCGGCTCTGCAGCGGCGAATCGAATACGACCTCGCCTTGCGCCGAGTAGAAGTTCTTGTACATGTCGGTCGCGCGGATCGCATCGGGCGTGTTCGTCGGATCGGCGAGGTCGATCGGCTGCGCTGCAGGAACCACGCGAAACGCGCCGCCGGTGCCGCTTGAGTTGTCATGGCATCCGGAGCCCGCGCACGTGTTGGTCGACACGACGCCGTTCAGATTCACCTGCAGCGGCGCAACCGAGATCGGAAAGATGCAGCGCTGGAAATAGGCGAATGAGAGTTTCTTCCCGGTCGTGACCGCCGGATTGCTCACCAGCGGCGGGTTGCTGAACGGATTCGAGTCAGTGGAGCCGCCGCACCCCCCGAGCCCGACCATGGCCGCGCCGAGGATCGACCAGATCCGCCACTGCAGATGGGCGGCCTCTTTCGTCATGGGGTCGGACAGCCGGTTCGGATCCAACTGGCGATGGCGGAGTAGTTGCTGCTTCCGACCGGCAGCACCGCCGTCGTCTGCCCGATCGCGCCGGCCGGGTGCGGAATCGCCGATGGCCGCGAAAGCAAGTAATTCGACGCCGGATTGCAGGTGTCGGTGACCATCGTCAGCGTGACGTTGAAGTCGCCCTCGGCATCGCCGGTAAGCACGAAGCGGTTGTTGCGGAACGTCGTTCCGGTCGCGCTGCTGCCCTGCGGCTGATGGCAGCTTGCGCAGGCCGTGCGCAAGACTGGCAGCACCTGCGCTTCGAAGGTCGCCTGATTCAGCGTACTCACCGTTCGCACACCGGCCGCGCCGTTGAACGGATCGTTGTAGTACTGCCCGCCGAGATCGATCCACTCGGAAACGAGGCGCTTCTCCGCCATGTTCAGCATCGCCGCGTGATTGGGCGCGGTCGCAGGCGGATTCGGATGCGCCGCGCGCGCGCCACTGCCCGCCATCAGGTTTTCGCCGAACAGGATTTCGATCAGCCGGCTCTTGCGGGCGAGACCCGTGGCTTCACCCTCGCTCGCGCCGACATCGACCAGGGCCGGTTGGCGTTGAATGACAGGGACGCCGTCCTCGATGCGCGTCACGGGAACGCCATTGGCGTCGAGCAGCGGCTTGCCGACCATCAGGCTTTCGTACGACGCCAGGCGGCCGGTACCGGCAATCGTCGCGCGCAGGTCGAGTTGGTCCGGATCAAGGTGGCAATTCGTGCAGGTATTGGCGCCGCGATCACGCGACCACAACGGCTGGATGTGTTCCGGGTAGTTGATGATCCCGTTGCCTGGCACGGCAGTGGCAAGATCATCGGCCGGGTTCGCATTGCCCGTGTAGCGCAGCACGATCGACGCGCGCGCCTTCACTCCGGGCTTGCTTGCATCGGCCCAGACATCCGCATAGATGGGATCTGCAGTGAGGTTCAAGGCCGTCGCATCGAGGCGCGTGCGCGTCGATGCCATCGTCTCGCCCGACTGGTGCGCGCCGGCCATGGCCGGCAGCAGCGCCGCCGACATCGTGTTCACCACCGCACCGGAATTCAGCGCACCACCGCGACGCGGACTATGGCAACCGTCGCAGGTGCGGCGCTCGCCGGGTCGCGCCTGGATCCAGTTCGTGTGGCTCTGGAACGCGCGCCCCTTGGCGTCGACGACAAACAGTGCGATGGGCGTATCGGCCGGAACCAACAGCTTGAAGGAACCATCCGGTTCGATCGGGGCGTAACCAAGGATCTGCTGCTGCTCGAACTCCGTCTCGCCGATCGCGCTGCGCAGGCCCATCGTGCTCGACGGCGGCGCGACCGCGCGCGTGGCGCGGATGAATCGCGCCGGCGCGCAGCCATAGGCGGGATCCGCCGGGTCCTTCATCTTCACCAGATCCGCAACCTGGGCCCGCGTGTCGTTCGGATCGGTCGGCTTCGTCTTGGCGATCGCGGTCGCGCATCCGGCCGGATGGTCCGCGGCGCTGAGCATCGCGTCGCCCATGCGACCGAGTTCGTCGGTGTCGTACACGCTGCGCACCTCGAGCAGTGCGAGTCCCTGCTGTGCAAGCGCCGCATCGACCGTTGTCGGATCGGTCGCGTTCGGCTCAACCCGCGCCTGCAGTGCAATCGGATCGGTGAACATGAAGCCGGTCGGGGGTGCGGCGACGATCAGGAATGTCTGCTGCGCCGGATTGAACATGTAGACCGCATACGCGGGCGGCACGTTGTCCTGCAGCGCATCGGCCTGCACCTCTGCCGGCGCGCGATTCTCGTCGGACAGCCGCGCGATCTCTTCCGGCGTCAAGGTTGCGCACGAGACCACCACGCCGTTGCGCGTGACCTCGCACGGCGCAAACGAGAGCAGCACACGGTTGGTGCCGTCCCACAGCGGATACGGCGTGCTGATGCGTCCGTACGTCGAAATGCCGCGTTCCATCTTCAAGGACTGCGCCGTCGCCTGATGCTGCCCTCCGACCTTCGGCACCGACGCGCTTGCCGGCGTGTTCTGCTCCGAGTAGTTGGCTGCGTCGATGAACACCAGCGCCCCGCCTTCGTGAGTGCCCGACAGCGGCATCAGGTCCGACGACACGAACCCTTTGTACGGACCGCTCGGATCCATGTCGCGCGGATGCAGGAAGCTGTTGCCTTCGCTGTGCGCGCCGTACAGCACGAACATATCGGTGCCGTCCGGCTTCACGCGGAAGATCTTGAAGTGGTTGCGACCCGCCACGTGGTCCCAGCGCGAAAACATGATGTCGCCGTTGGGACGCACGACGGGATTGCGATCGTGGCTTTGATTGAAAGAAATCTGCTCGATCCGGGCCCCGCTGGTGTCCATCGTGTGCAGATTGAAGACCCGTTCGCGCTCGTATTCGTCGAGCGCGAAATAGGTTCGCCCGAGCGCCTGCGTCGTCTTTGATTTGGTCTGCCGGTTGGAAGAGAACACGAAACCGCGGCCGGCGGGCAGATACGCGGGATCGACGTCGTCGTCCTGTGCCGAACTCGTCAGGCGACGCAACTTCCCGCCCGTGAATCCGCCCGTGGTCATGTCGTATTCCCAGATGTTCCAGCGGCCGGTGCACGCGGGTTGACCAGCGACGGTCGACGTATTCGACGTCGGGCAGCGCAACGCAAACACGATCTTCTTGCCGTCGTATGAAACTTCCGGGTCAGAGGCATCGCCGTTGCCCTGTGTGATCGACGCGGTGATGTTGTGCTCAGTTGCACTCGGCGAGGACTTCTCGCGAATCATCAAATCGCCGCCCGGCGCGCTCGGCGCCCCGTTGGTGGGATTCATGCCGATGCTGGTGGCGCGCTTCACATAGGCGATCGGCACGTCACCCGCGACGGCGACCGTCGCCGAGTCACTTGCAGAACCCTTGCAGCCGGCGAGTCCGACGCTCACCACCAGCGCCGCAATCAGGAGTCCGCACTTGCCGTGTCGTTCAAGAAGTCGCATCTTTGCCTCCTGAAGTCCCGGTCTTTTCACTGCCGAGTTGGGTGACCCCCGGCCAGCAAGCCGGAGGAAAAGTGCAGGTTGCCTTCGGCGTCGACCACCACGGCGTCGACGTTGTGCAGCGACTCGATGAGGCACATGCCTCTTTCGACGCCCAGCACGAAGACCGTCTTCGAGAGTGCTTCGGTGGTCAGCCCATCGCCCGCCACAATCGTCACGCTGTGCACGCTGCCAGGCGACTTGCCGGTCGCGGGATCGATCACGTGGTGGCAGCGAACACCGTCTCGCTCGAAGTAGCGTTCGTAGTCTCCGGAGGTGGAGATCGCCGTGTCTTCGAGCGGCAGCACGGCCACAACTTCGCCGGGCCGCCGCGGATCGCGAATGCCGATCGTCCAGGGGCGCCCGCGCCGATCGCCGACGATGCGGCTGTCACCGCCGGCGGTGACGATCGCGCTGGTAACGCCATGGCGCCTGAGAATCGCAGCACCATTGTCGACCGCATAACCCTTGGCAAATCCGCCGAGATCAATCCGCATCCCGTCGCGCGCGAAGCGGACCGCACGCGATTGCGAATCCAGAATCAGGTTGCGAAATCCGATCGCGTTGCGTGCGCGCGCAATCTCGTCGTCGGCCGGCTTGATGCAGCGCCGGTAGTCGTACAGGTGACCGACGCCGGCATAGGTGATGTCGAACGCGCCGCCGGAAAGTTGTGAAAACTCGATCGAACGCGACAGGATGTCGAACATCTCCCGGCTGATCGCCACAGGCCCCGCAGCCGCCTCGCGGTTGATGCGCGAGAGTTCAGACGCGGGCTTGTAAGGGCTCATCGCCGCGTCGACGCGGTGCATCTCGTCCATCACCGCGCTGATCGCCGCCGCGCCGACCGTATGATCGTCGCACCACAACTCGACGCGGATCGCGGTACCCATGATTGCTTCGTCGCGGCTGATCCAGCCAGCCGGCGCCCGCGCGCGCAGCACCGCGGGAAGCGAAATCGCTGTTCCGAAAGCGTGCTGCGTCGACTGCAAGAGACTTTCGCTTCGTTCCATTCCAATTTCTTCGGCGCAAGAATCCCTCGCATGGGCGGCACAGCCGCTCGCGCAGTTCAGGAACCCGCATCTAGATTTCTCCGACTGACGGAAGAATCCGCCACGGACGAGTCATCGGAGTCTGTGCGCGCTTTATAGCGTCGCGTTGACCCCAGCGACAGATCACTTCTCCTTCGTTTAAGGGAGTCCGTTCAAACGAAGCGCAGTGCTCACTCGCATGAAGGGGAGGATGTCTCGCGGGATCGCACGCTGGATCGCGCGCAGCAGCTGCGGCTTAACGCGAACGAACAAATCCGGCGCGTGAGTCAGCTTCCGCGGAATGGATGGGCCCGTCAAGTTGAAGCACGCGTGATTGCGCGAAGGAAGCTTTTCAGAATTGCAGCAGGCGGATCGTCGTCTGATGACGCCACGGGCAACCACGCGGTGTTTCAGGCGACCACCATCACCTCATCGAGCGGTCGCGCGATCCAGTCTGCGCGCAGTCCTTCGTCCAGCCATTGTCCAAGTCCCGACGCATCGCGCGTCGCCAAGGTGTTGGCGGGATCGACCGCAAAACGCTTGAACGCCGCGACCAGATTGGTGCGGGCGGGATCGCAGCTCATCAGCCACTTGCCTGCATGCACCCCGCTGAGCTGCGAGATATAGCCGAGTTTCTCCAGCGACATCAGCGTGCGTTCCACATCCTCGGGCGCGGAACGCACCGCCTGCGCCAGCGATTCGAGCGGCACACGCCCATCGTCGTCACCGCGAGCCCGCGCAGCATGCAGCGTGCGCAGCAGCGCGACGGCGGTGACAAATGCATTGCCGGCCCGCGCTTCGTCGGCGAACCGCGACGCACGCAGCTTCGGCAGCGTGGCGGCAATCGCCGCGCCGAAAAGAACAACCAGCCAGGACATGTACACCCACATCAGAAACAGCGGCAGCACTGCAAATGCGCCGTAGATGCCGGCCACAGTGCCGGTCTTGATGTACCACGCAAAACCGTCGCGCATCAGTTCGCCCATCACCGCGGCGACCAGCGCACCAATACACGCATCGCGCCAGAACACCTTGCGGTTCGGCACCACGACATAAGTCACGGCGACGGCGCTGACACCGAGCAGGAACGGCGTGAACGCCAGCAACGTGCGCAACATCCCGGGCAGCTGCGCGGTCCAGCCCGCCGACATTGACATCACGTACGAAGCTGTACTGAGGCTGGCGCCGATGACCAATGGTCCAAGCGTCAACAGGCTCCAGTACAGCAGCACGCGCTGCACCAGCGGCCGGCGCGAATGAACCTGCCAGATGTCATTCAACGCATGGTCGACGGTCAAAATCGTTGCCAGCGCGGTAAAGACCAGGAAGACCAGCCCGACCGCCGTCAAGCGGCCCGCTTTCGACGTGAAATCGTTGAGGTACTTCAGGATCACCGGCGCGTACTGCTCCGGCAAAAGTCCGCGCAACAGGTCCTTCTCGAGCGATACGCGAAAATCCGAGAACAGCGGAAATGCCGTGAAGACGGAAAGCGCCACTGCCAGCAGTGGCACGATCGACAGCACCGTCGTAAAGGTGAGCCCGCCCGCCACCTGCGCCAGCCGGGCATCGCGCGCGCGGCGCAATGCGAATCGCAGCACGTCGCGCACCCGAACAGTCAGTGGGCCAAAGCGCTGCGGCCACTGATCGGTGCGCAGCAGCGACTTGACCGATTCCCCTGCGGCAGCCCTCAACCTCGCGCTGGACGTCGATGTCATCCCGTTCCTGTGATAGAACCTGTCTCAAAATTCCAGCGCATGGTAACGGCTCGACGCCGCGGCCGCAGAGATCACGAGGGCGAATTGGAACTTCTGGTTTTGTACTACAGCCGCCACGGCGCCACGCGGAAGCTGGCCGAGTACATCGCGGCCGGCATCGATGGAGTCGCCGGTGCGCATGCACGACTGCGCACCGTGCCGCCGGTCGCACCGGTGACCCAGACTGCTGCGCCGCCCGTGCCACCCGCTGGCGCGCCGTATGTCGAACTGCGCGACCTGGAGGAATGTGCAGGCCTGGCACTCGGTTCGCCAACACGCTTTGGCAACATGGCGGCAGCGCTGAAGTACTTTCTCGATGGCACCAGCGGGCATTGGCTCGATGGCACGCTGGCGGGCAAACCGGCTGCCGTGTTCACCTCCACTTCGTCACTGCATGGCGGGCAGGAAAGCACGCTGCTGTCGATGATGATTCCGCTCCTGCATCACGGCATGCTGATCGTGGGTTTGCCCTACACCGAGCCGGAACTGATGACGACGACGAGCGGCGGTGGCCCTTACGGGGCCAGCCATATCGCACGCCAGCAGGGTGCCGCCACGATCACCGATGAAGAGCGGCGGCTCGCGGTCGCGCTTGGGCGACGGCTGGCGACCGTCGCCGCAAAGCTGCGCCCATGACGGCCGCGTTTCTCTCAAGAACGCAACGGATCGCGTGGAAGGCTGCGGCGGCAAGCTGGGTGCTGCTGATCGCACTGTGCGTGCTCTGGGAATGGCAGCTCGCGCCGGTTCGCGACGGCGGCTCGTGGCTGGTGTTGAAGGCGGTTCCGTTGCTGCTGCCGTCGCGCGGGGTCTGGCGCGGAGACGCCTACGCAATGCAGTGGGCGCTGCTGCTGGTGCCGCTGTACTTCTGCGAAGGCGTGGTGCGAACCTTTGACGTGCTGGCGGTCGCGCGGCTGGCGTGGATCGAAATCCTGCTTTCTCTGGCGTTCTTCATCTTGGCGATCGCATATCTGCGGCCGCTCAAGCGCGCGCAGCAGGCGCGCATGGCCGAGCGAGGTGGCGCATGAGCCTGGTCGAGCGACTGGTTTCGCTTGTCGGCGCCGCCAACGTGCTCGTCGATGCAGCCGATACCAGGCCGTACCTGACCGACTGGCGCAAGCGATACACCGGCACCGCGCTTGCAGTGGTCCGGCCAGGGTCGACCAGCGAAGTCGCCCGGATCGTGCGCGCATGCATTGAAGCAGGCGCGCCGATCGTGCCGCAGGGCGGCAACACCGGGCTCGTCGGCGGCGGGACGCCCGACGCATCCGGCCGCTCGGTCCTCGTGTCCTTGACACGGATGAATCGCGTGTGCGCAATCGACACCGCGAATGATGCGATCACGGTTGAAGCCGGTTGCATATTGCAGAAGGTCCAGGCGGCGGCGCGTGCGGCGCGGCGGTTGTTTCCCTTGTCGCTCGCTGCGGAAGGCAGTGCGACCATCGGCGGCAACCTCTCGACTAACGCGGGCGGTACGCAGGTGCTTCGTTATGGCAACGCGCGCGACCTGACACTCGGTCTCGAAGTGGTGTTGCCGTCGGGCGCGATCTGGGATGGACTGCGCGGGCTGCGCAAGGACAACACCGGCTACGACCTGAAGCACCTGTTCATCGGCGCCGAAGGCACGCTCGGCATCATCACCGCGGCGACGCTCAAGCTCTATCCATTGCCGGCGGCCCAGGTCACCGCCTTCGCCTCCACGCCATCATTGCAGGCAGCACTCGCATTGCTCGATCGCGCCCGCGCTGCGGCCGGACCGGAGTTGACCGCGTTCGAGGTGATGTCCGATCTTTGCCTGCGCCGATTCGCACGCGAGTTTCCCGACGTGCGGTTGCCGCTGCCGCTGGCGTCGCCCTGGTTTGCGCTACTCGAACTGTCCGACCACGAAAGTTCCGCGCACGCCGCCGCGCGCCTGGAGGCAACTCTCGGCCCGGCGCTCGAAGCCAACGAAGTCAACGATGCCGTCGTCGCCAAGTCGATCAGCGAGGCGCGCGCAATGTGGTCGATCCGCGAGGGCATCCCGGAAGCGCACGCGCGCGCGGGCGGCAACGTCAAGCACGACATTTCCCTGCCGGTATCAGCGATTCCGGATTTCGTCACAGCGACGGATGCGAAGCTCGCTGCGCGCTTTCCGTGGATCCAGCCGGCGACCTTCGGCCATCTCGGTGACGGCAACTTGCACTACAACATGGGCACGAAGGATGGCGTGCCGATTGCCATCGCATTCGAGCATCAGGCCGAGATCAACCGTATTGTCAATGATGCGGTCTTCGGATGCGGTGGATCGATCAGCGCCGAGCACGGCCTCGGGCAACTGAAACGTGACGACATCACGCGCTACAAATCGGCGATCGAACTGCAGCTGATGCGAAGCATCAAGGCAGCGCTCGATCCGTTGAATCTGATGAATCCGGGTAAAGTGATCTGAACGAGGGTGCCGGAAGAAGGGAGACCATGAAATCCTTACTGCTTGCCACAACCATTCTGCTGAGCAGCGCCGCGAATGCGCAGGCGATTCGATGCGAGAGCCCTGACGGCAAGGTCACCTATGCGCAGGCCAACTGTCCGCCCGGCACGGAACAGGTGCGCACGCTTGGCACGCCCGGCCGGCCCGCGCCCGAGGACCAGCGGGCCGCGGCCGAGCGAGCGCGCGCCGATGCGAAGGCCCTCGACCGCATCGAGCGCGACAGGAAGGCTGAAGAAGTCCGCGCTGCCAAGTCGCAGAAGACGGACCGCTTTCGCGCTGAGGCCCGCGCTCGCACGTGCAAGCGGCTTGACATGCGCGTGAAGCAAGCGAAGGACGATGTGGCAGCCGTGCCACTGAATCGCGCATCCGACGCGAAGCGCCGGCTCAAGAAAGCACAGGAGAACTACGAACTCGAGTGCGGCGCGGCGAAGTGATCAGACGGGCAGCGGCTCGTGCGCTTTGAAGGCGAATGCCGCAGCCGCCAGCACGTTGCCGCCCTCGCGTGCGAGGAAGACGGGGTCGCTCAGCATGCGGCGCCAGTTACGCGCGCCGCGCTGGCCCTGGTAAAGACCCAGCATATGACACACGATCGCACGCGGGTGCGCGCCCTGCGCCACCGCCCGCGCGAGATAGGCAGACATGGCCTGCACGATGTCTTCGCGGGACGGCGCCGGTGCCGTCGAGGCGAACAGCAGTGAATCGGCCCGCGCGAGCAGGTAGGGCTCGTGATACGCCGCGCGGCCGAGCATCACACCATCGACGGACGCCAACTGCGCGCGCGCCTCGGCAAGAGAACGCAATCCGCCATTGATCACGATCGTCGCGTGCGGAAGATCGCGCTTGAGCCGATGCACGATGTCGTAGCGCAGCGGGGGCACTTCGCGGTTCTCCCTGGGGCTCAACCCCTTGAGCCATGCATTGCGCGCATGAACGATGAAGACGTTGCAGCCGGCATCAAAGAGCGCGCCGGCGAAGTCCCGCACGAAGCCGTAGTTCTCACCCCGATCGATGCCGATACGGTGCTTGACGGTGACTGGAATTGACACTGCGTCGCGCATCGCCTTGATGCAGTCGGCGACGAGCGCCGGCTCGGCCATCAGACAGGCGCCGAACGATCCGCGCTGCACGCGCTCCGAGGGGCAGCCGCAGTTGAGGTTGATTTCGTCGTAGCCCCAGCGCTCGCCCAGTCGTGCGCAATGGGCGAGTTCATCCGGCTCGCTGCCGCCCAGCTGAAGCGCGACCGGGTGCTCGGCGGGGTCGAAGTCGAGATGGCGCGCGATGTCACCGTGCAGCAGCGCGCCGGTAGTCACCATCTCTGTGTACAGGCGCGCCCGCCGCGACAGCGTGCGATGGAAATACCGGCAATGACGATCTGTCCAGTCCATCATGGGGGCAACACAAAATCTCCATTGATTATAAGTGTTTGATTTTATTTGTTTGTCAGACACTTGGTTTCTTTCTGTATCACTTCTGTATCAGTCAAAATCAGCCAAAATCACGTAAAATTACGTCGGTGCTGATACAGGATTGATACACCGTGGCATCCATCATCAACCGCAACGGGCGCTGGCGGGCGCTGGTCCGCAAGAACGGAATCGCAAAGTGTGCCAGCTTCGCGAGCCGGCAGAACGCTGTCGCCTGGGCCGAAAAGATCGAGCGTGAGGTCGATCAGATCAAGGCGACCGGCGTGATCTCGTCCAGGTCCACGACGATCGCCGATCTAATCGACCGTTACGTCGAGGAACTGGAGCCGGTCAAGCGATGGGGACGGAGCAAGTCGCAGGATCTCGACCGGCTGAAGCGAGATCTCGGGCAGCTCAGAGCCTCGCAATTGACCGCGGCCCACCTCACGCACTACTTCGCCAAGCGGCGCAATGAAGGCGCCGGAGGTGTGGTGATCGGCGCGCAGATCGGCTACTTGCGCGTGGTGCTGAAAACCGCGCGCAGCCTATGGCACCTGGACGTGCCGTTGCAGGCGGTCGATTCGGCGCGCGAGGCGCTGGCCGATGTCGGCATGACCGCCAAGAGCCAGCGACGTGATCGCCGCGTCACGAATGGCGAGATCGGCAAGCTGGTGTCGTACTTCAACAAGCGCAACACCGAAGTTCGAATGGGCGACGTGCTGCAGTTCTGTCTCGCCAGCGCAATGCGAATCTCGGAGGTCTGTCGGCTGGAGTGGGCCGACCTGGACGCGAAGGCAAGAACGGTCCTTGTCCGCGACCGCAAGCATCCGAGTGACAAGTGGGGCAACGATCAGCGCGTGCCGCTGCTCGACGCAACCGGCTTCGATGCGTTCGCGATTGTGAAGCGTCAGCCACGGTCGGCGCGGCAGATCTTCCCATTCAACGCGAAG
>Ga0209261_10000017_pt1 | contig 42877 bp, 38 predicted proteins | sample DOMMetBare1Fresh_FD_187470 | JGI IMG/M metagenome (GOLD analysis project Ga0209261, IMG submission 187470) | Wetland sediment microbial communities from St. Louis River estuary, USA, under dissolved organic matter induced mercury methylation -... | ecosystem: Environmental > Aquatic >...
TTCAGCCTGGCGTCGGATTCCTGCGGCGGCATGCCCGCCATGCAGGCGTAGATGCAGGCACCGATGCTGTACACGTCGGTCCACGGACCAAGTTCGGCGTCGCGCTTGTACAGCTCCGGCGCCGCAAAGCCCGGCGTGTACATCGGATAGGTCTTGCTGATGTCGCGCTGCAGCGTCTGCCGCGCCGCGCCAAAGTCGAGCAGGATCGGTGTGCCATCCATCCGCAGATAGATATTGGCTGGCTTCACATCCAGATGCAGCAGCCGATTGGAGTGCACTTCCCGCAGGCCGTTCATTACCTGGGTGAACACGCGCCGGATGAAACGCTCGGAGAGCACGTCCTTCTGGTCCTTGCTGCGATTGCGCAGCACGTGCTCCTGCAATGAGCGGCCCGATTCGTAGTGCATCACCATGTACACCGTCTCGTTGGCGCGGAAGAAGTTCAGCACGCGCACGATGTTCGGGTGGTAGATCGAGGCCAGCGAGCGGCCCTCTTCGAAGAAACACTTCAGGCCGATGCGATAGGTGTTCAGGTTCTCCGGCGCCACATACGGCGCGAGCTCGCCAAGCTTCCTCTGCGCAAGGGCAGCCGGCATGTACTCCTTGATGGCAACCGAATTGCCGTGCTCGTCGGTGGCGAGATAGACGATCGAGAAGCCGCCGCTGGATATCTTCTTTACAATGCGATATCCGCCGACCTCGAAACCTTCTGGAAGTGCTGCGTTGTTCTGCGCCGCCATGGAGGAAGAATTCGCGAGCCGCGGTTTGCGGCGCCCAGTTCTGCGGCACGACCCGTTGAAGTGCCCTGGCTGTTACGGCGAGATTCTAACGAAAAGGGCGTAACGCCCGATGCTGGACCCACGCAGGAATCGACACATGGCCGCCGTTGCCAGCATGACCGGATTTGCGAGCGCCAGTCTTGCCAGTACGTTGGGCACGTTGACGGCCGAACTGAAGTCGGTCAACGCTCGCTTCCTTGACCTCACACTGCGTGTCGCCGACGAACTGCGCCAGTTCGAAGGCGCCGCGCGCGAGACGCTGACCGCACGCGTCGCGCGCGGCAAGGTTGAGTGCCGGATCAGCGTGCAGCGCGGCGGCAGCGCCGAAGCGCCGCGCGTCAATGCCGATGCGTTGGCCCGGTTGTCCCAGCTGGCAAAGGAAATCTCGGAGCGCATCCCGGGCGTAACCCCTTTGTCGGTTGCCGACGCGCTGGCCTGGCCGGGAATCGTTGAGGTGTCTTCCCACGACGCAGATGAACTGCGTGCGGCTGTTGTTGCGCTGCTAGGCAGCGCACTTGATCAGTTCGAAGCGAGCCGCCGACGCGAAGGCGATGCACTGAGTGCCGGCCTGCTGGAGCGCTGCGGGGCGATCGATGCGATCCTGGTCGAACTGCGCCAGCGCGCACCGGACATGCTTGCCGCAATCGAGCGGAAACTGTTTGAGCGCCTGAATCAGACGCTGACACCGGTGCTCAGCGGCGCCGGCATGGTGTCGCGCGAGGAACTGGCCGAGCGCATTCGGCAGGAAGTCACGCTCTATGGCCTGCGCGCCGATGTCGACGAAGAGTTGAACCGCCTCGCCACCCATGTCACTGAAGTGCGGCGGGTAATCGCCGCGGGCGGCGCGGTGGGACGCCGGCTTGATTTCCTGATGCAGGAACTGAATCGCGAAGCCAACACGCTCGGCTCAAAAGCCACCGCGATCGAACTGACGCAGGCCGCGATCGAACTGAAGCTGCTGATCGAGCAGATGCGCGAACAGATCCAGAACATGGAGTAGCCATCGTGACGAACATGAGCCCCGGCGAAGCGCGGCCCGGCAACATCTTCCTCGTGGTCGCGCCTTCGGGTGCGGGCAAATCGACACTGGTGAACGCGCTGCTTGAGAAGGACAGCGCGATCACGTTATCGGTTTCCTTCACCACGCGACCGCCACGACCGGGCGAGCAGGACGGTCGTGAGTATCACTTTGTGGCGCTGGAGGATTTCAAGGCTCGCCGCGCTCGCGGCGAATTCCTTGAAAGCGCCGAAGTCCATGGCAACTATTACGCCACATCACGGGTCTGGATCGAGGAGCGGGTACGCACGGGCGAGGACGTCCTGCTGGAAATCGACTGGCAGGGTGCGCGGCAGGTAAAGCAGCATTTTCCGCACGCGGTTGGGGTGTTCATTCTGCCGCCGTCGATCGAAGCACTCGAGTCGCGGCTGCACAAGCGCGGACAGGATTCCCCGCAGGTAATCGCGCGCCGGATGCTGGCAGCCGGGAGCGAAATGTCGCACGCGCACGAATTCGATTACGTGATCATCAACGCAGATTTCGCGCTGGCGCTGTCACAGCTGACCGCGATCGTGACCGCAACGCGGTTGCGCTACCCGTGCCAGGCCGCGCGCCACCATGACCTGTTCGCGCAGCTCGGCATCCCCCTCTAGTAGAATGCACTCTGTTCGAGAACAGGATCCTCGCCATGGCCCGTATCACCGTTGAAGACTGTCTGAAACACATCCCGAATCGTTTCCAGCTCTGTCTTGCGGCCGCCTACCGCGCGCGCCAGTTGACTCAGGGACACGCCCCCAAGATCGACACCAAGGACAAGCCTTCGGTGGCAGCGCTGCGCGAGATCGCCGCCGGCCGCGTCGGCATCGAGATGCTGCGCAAAGTCCCATCATAGGTTCTCGCGTGCCCCGCTGAAGCGCCACTGCGCTTGATTGCGCCGCCCTCGTCCTCACGCTACCGTTGCGTTGAGGCTTGCATATGGCGGCATCCAACCCCCCTTCTCCCGTCACACCGGATCTGACGACACCGCCGGCGCCGTCAGGATTTGCGCGTCGTGCCGCCGAAGTCTTTCGCAAGGCAGTACGTCGTTCTCCCGAGCCGGTGGCGCCCGAAGCGGCGGGTGTGGTCAGCTTTGCGCAACTGACCGATCGCCTGAAGAAATACCTGTCGTCAAGCGACATCCAGAGCATCAAGGAGGCGTTTCGGTTTTCCGACGCCGCGCATCTTGGCCAGTTCCGCAAGAGCGGCCTGCCGTACATCACGCACCCGATCGCGGTCGCCGAAATCCTCGCTGACTGGAAGCTCGACGCCCCTGCGATCCAGGCCGCGCTGCTGCACGACGTATTGGAGGACTCCGGCGTCCGCAAGCAGGAACTGATCGAGCGTTTCGGCGCTGTGGTGGCCGAACTGGTTGACGGCGTATCAAAGCTGGATCGACTGCGTTTCGACTCCAACGAAGAGCAGCAGGCCGAGAGCTTTCGCAAGATGCTGCTGGCGATGGCGCGCGACGTGCGCGTGATCCTGATCAAGCTCGCCGACCGTCTTCACAACGTGCGCACGCTGGACGCGATGCCGCGTGACAAACAGCGCCGCATCGCGCAGGAAACGCTCGACATCTATGCGCCGATCGCACATCGCCTGGGACTGAATGCGATCTACCGCGAGCTGCAGGAAGGCAGTTTCGCCCATCTGCACCCGATGCGGTTTCAGGTGCTGCAACGGGCCGTGCTCGCCGCACGCGGCAACCGGCGCGAAGTGCTCGGCAAGATCCTCGACGCAGTGCGCCGCACGCTCGCCGAATACAAGATCAAGGCCGAAGTCTATGGACGCGAGAAGACCATCTACGGCGTCTATCGCAAGATGGCCGAGAAGAATCTGTCGTTCTCCGAGGTCCTGGACATCTACGGCTTCCGTATCGTCGTCAACACTCGGCAGGACTGCTACCTCACGCTGGGTGCATTGCACGCGTTGTACCGCCCGGTACCGGGTCGCTTCAAGGACTACATCGCGATCCCGAAGGTCAATGGTTACCAGTCGGTGCACACGACGCTGATCGGCCCGTATGGAACGCCGATCGAGTTCCAGATCCGCACGCGCGAAATGCACAACGTGGCCGAATCCGGCGTGGCCGCCCATTGGCTGTACAAGACCGACGACACGTCGCTGTCGGAACTTCAGTCGCGCACCCACCAGTGGCTGCAGTCACTGCTCGACATCCATCAGCAAAGCGGCGATTCAGCCGAGCTGATGGAGAACATCAAGGTCGACCTGTTCCCGGACAAGGTGTACGTGTTCACGCCGAAGGGCAAGATCGTGTCACTGCCGCGCGGTGCCACGCCGGTGGATTTCGCCTACGGCATCCACACCGACATCGGCAACAAATGCGTGGCCGCGCGCATCAACAGCGAAATCCAGCCGCTGCGAACCGAGCTGAAAAACGGCGATGTGGTCGAGGTGGTCACCGGCCCGGTCGCGCGTCCCAATCCGAGCTGGCTCGCTTTTGTACGAACCGGCAAGGCGCGCGCGGAGATTCGGCACTTCCTGCGCACCATGAAGCGAGAGGAGTCGATCGAACTTGGCGAACGCCTGTTGGCGCAGGCGGCGCGACAACTGGACTTTGCGTTGACTGATGTACCTAGTGCGCGCTGGGACGCGTTGACAAAAGATGCGCAGGCCAAAGATCGGGAGGAGGTTCTCGCCGACATCGGACTCGGGCGAAGGCTGGCGGCGGTGGTTGCGCGGCAACTGATGCTGGGCATTGCGCCTCCGACGTCACCCGGCGAAGCGGTGACCGAAAAGTCCCGCTCGGCGTTCGCAATCGCCGGCCCGGTCACGATTCGCGGCACTGAAGGCATGGCACTGCAGATGGCCAACTGCTGCTGTCCGATACCCGGTGATGCCGTGGTTGGCCACATGCGCAAGGACCAAGGGTTGGCGGTGCATCAGACCGACTGCCCGAACGCACGCCGGGCGCGCCGCGCCGACCCGGAACGCTGGATCGATCTGCTGTGGGCCAGCGATCTGACGGGGCTGTTCGGTGCCAATATCGACGTCAGTGCTGCCAATCAACGCGGCGTGCTGGGTCGGATCGCAATCGCGATTTCGGAAGCGGACTCAAACATCCTGAACGTGCACCTCGAGGATGAAGGCGAAGACCAGGCCCTGATCCATTTCAAGGTACAGGTGCGCGACCGCAAGCATCTGGCGCGGCTGTTCCGCACATTGCGGCGGATCAAGGAGGTTTCGCGTGTGGTTCGCGTCCGCGCCGGCGGCCGCGGCAACGAAGCGGGCGACGAGGGCGACGCTCAGCCAGCGTAGCGGACTTCGAGGATCTCCAGCGTTTCAATGCCGGCCGGCGTGCGCAGCTGTACGGTATCGCCTGCGCGCGCCTTGAGCAGCGCGCGTGCGATGGGCGAGATCCAGCTCACCTGCCCGCGCGCGGGATCCACTTCATCGATGCCGACAATCGTGATCTGCTGCTCGTCGCCGCTCTCGGCCGCATAACGCACCGTGGCACCAAAGAAGATCTGATCGGTCGCCGGCCGCGCGACAGGATCGACCACCTCGGCGATGTCGAGCCGCTTGGTCAGAAAGCGGATGCGGCGATCGATCTCGCGCAGGCGTTTCTTGCCGTAGATGTAGTCGCCGTTTTCAGACCGATCGCCGTTCGACGCCGCCCACGCGACGGTCCGCACGACCTCGGGACGTTCGAAGCTGAGCAACGACACGAGTTCGCTTCTCAGCCGCGTGTAGCCGGCCGGCGTGATGTAGTTCTTCGATCCCGCGGGAATCGGCGGCGCTTCGATGTCGTCATCGTCGGCGCCGTCGGATTCCTTGACGAAGGCCTTGCTCATGACGGTCTCACTGCTAATGGTGGGGTGGCCGATGGGATTCGAACCCACAACAACCGGAATCACAATCCGGGACTCTACCGTTGAGCTACGGCCACCACTTGCAAACTGGCCTGCCCGGCAGGACTCGAACCTGCGACCCCCGGCTTAGAAGGCCGGTGCTCTATCCAGCTGAGCTACGGGCAGATCGTTTCCCCGGGCAGGGAGCGCTGCAGCTGAGGTTTTGGTCGGGGCGAGAGGATTCGAACCTCCGACCCCCTGCGCCCAAGGCAGGTGCGCTACCAGGCTGCGCTACGCCCCGAAGGAAGCGCATGATACCGGTGCGGGAGTGGCCGGGCAATTTCCTGTCTATGCGGCGCGCAGCTCTTCTGCACGCGACATTAACCGGGATTGTGGCAACCAGGCAGCGAATACGGTGCCCTGACCGATCTGCGAGCGGACTTCGAGCCGGCCCTGGTGACGCTGCAAAACGTGCTTGGTGATCGCAAGACCCAGCCCGGTGCCGCCGGTTTCGCGCGAGCGGCTCCTGTCGACGCGATAGAAACGCTCGGTCAGGCGCGGGATATGTTCCGGCGCGATGCCGATACCGGTGTCCTCAACCTCGAACTGCGCACCGTTATCGAGCGCCCGCCAGCGCAGAGTGACGCGACCGCCGCTCGGCGTATAGCGGATCGCGTTCGAGACCAGGTTGCCGAACGCGCTGCGCAGCTCCTCCCGACTGCCGCGAATCCGTGCCGGCTCGACTTCGAGCGTGATCACATGATGCCCCTGCGAGAGCGCACGCGCCTCAGCCTCGAGTTCGCGCGCAAGCTGCGGGACATCGATCTGGTCTTCAGTCAACGGTGTCTCGGCCGATTCGAGGCGCGACAGCATCAGCAGGTCCTCGACCAGCCGATGCATGCGCGAAGCCTGCTCCTGCATCAAGCTCAGATGATGCATTCGCACCAGGTCGAGCGGGGGCTGGGAGTCGATCAGAGTCTCGATGAAGCCGTTGACCACCGTGAGCGGTGTGCGCAGTTCATGTGACACGTTGGCAACGAAGTCGCGCCGCATCGCATCAACGCGTTCTGACTGTGTTATATCGCGCGAAATCACGATTGAGCGCCCCGGCTCGAACTCGATCATCAGTATCGACAGGACCAGCCCCGGATTGCCCAGCGGACGGAACACCAGGGCCTCGTCAAAATTGCCCGAGGTCATGAAAGCAACGAACAACGGATCGCGAACGAGGTTGGTCACGCGCAGGCCATGGTCGGCGCGCAGGCTGATGCCGAGGTGCCGCTCCGCCACCGGATTGCACCATTCGATCTGCAGCGCGGCGTCGATCAGAACAATCCCCTCCGGCAAGGCGCTGATCGTGCGGCGGAAGCGCTCCTCATTTTCAGCAAGTCGGCGTTCATTCGATTCGCTGGCGCGGCGGAATTTGTAAAGTCGGGTGAAGACTTCGGACCAGGTACCAACACCGTCCGGGATTGTTGATAACTGCGGCTGCTCAAGCCAATGGCCGAGCGCTGCCAGAAAGTACATATGAACTGAGAACAGCAGCAAAACGCCGACCAGCGCGACCCACAGCCCGGCAATCGTGCCAAACACTACGCCGGTGATCACCGCCACAGCGATCGCCACAACCAGCCGCACAACGGCGGGGAAGATCAGTCTGAGTCGCTGGCGTGCTTCTCTGCTGCTCATGTCGTACGAGACTCTGCCGTTGCCTGTTTCACCTGCTGCTCGACACGCAGGGACAAGCGATAGCCCAGTCCGCGCACGGTCTGCACCAGATGCTGCGCGCCGACCGCTGCGAGCGCCTTGCGCAATCGCAACACGTGCACATCGACGGTGCGTTGCTCGATGAACACGTGATCGCCCCAGACGCTGTTGAGCAACTGGTCGCGCGTGAAGACTCGCTCGGGCTGGCCGATCATGAACCTGAGAAGCTTGAATTCCGCCAGACCCAATCGCACCGGCTTGCCATCGATCGTGACCTCGTGCCGCACCGGATCGATGGCGAGCGGGCCGTAGGCGAGCTTGTCGCCGCTTTTGTCCGGCGCGCGCCGGCGAAAGACCGCGCGCACGCGCGATACCAGCTCGCGCGGCGAGAACGGCTTGACGACGTAATCGTCTGCGCCGGCGTCGAGCCCTGACACGCGATCGCCCTCCGCACCTTTCGCCGTGAGCATGATCACCGGCAAGGCGCGCGTGCGCTCGTTCGCGCGCAACTCGCGCAGCAGTTCGATGCCGGCGCGGTCCGGAAGCATCCAGTCAAGAATCACCAGGTCAGGCAGCCGATCGCGAATGGCGGTCTGGCCCGCACCCGCCGATTCGGCGCGTCGGACCTGAAACCCGTTGCTGGCGCAGGTGTAGGCAACCAGTTCCTGAATCGCAGGTTCGTCTTCGATGACCAGGATCGAAGCTGACATCGTCTTATGCCTCGCGCACGGCCCGCGCAACCACGTCGGGCTTGGCGTGCCGCACGTCGGCCCCCTGCGCGATGAAGATCACGTGCTCGGCGATGTTCTTGGCGTGATCGCCGATGCGTTCGATCGCCTTGGCCGCCCAGATCGTGTCGATCGCAGGCGAGATCGAGCGTGGATCCTCCATCATGAACGTGATCAACTGGCGCAGGATCGCACGAAACCGATCGTCTACGCCTTTGTCGTCACGAATGATCGAGGCCGCGGCCACCGCATCGAGCCGCGCAAACGCATCGAGCGCCCCGCGCAGCATTTGCGCGGCAGCTTCGCCAGCGATGCGGATATCGGGAATTCGGGTGAGGCGCGAAATATTGCCCTTGTCCTGCAGCCACCGGGCAGCCCGGGCGATCTTGCTCGCCTCATCCCCGGTGCGCTCCAGATCCGTGATCGTCTTGGCTACGCCCATGATCATGCGCAAATCACCTGCCGTCGGCTGGCGCCGCGCAATAACGTTGTTCACCATCCGATCGATTTCGAGCTCCATCTCGTCGACTCGATCATCGGTGTCAATCGCGCTGGTGGCCATTTCCATGTTGTCGCGGTCGAAGGCATCGATGGCTGTCTTCAGCTGCGACTCGACGAGCCCGCCCATCTGGAGGATGCGCGAGCGGATTGCCTCGAGCTCCTGGTCGTAGATCTTCGAAGAGTGATCACCGCTGGTCATTGCATGACTCCTTGAGTAGTCCGCTAGCCGATGCGCCTACCGAAAACGCCCGCGCAACCGCGGCGCCCTTTGCTGCTTCAAATGTCGAAATACGAATAGTGGACCTGTCTGAAGCTTCAATGAATTTCGAGCCGGCGCTTCGACAATGTGAGCGCGAACGGGTGTCTGTTCAGCGCCTCCCTATTGGAAGCGCCCGTCGCGCCGGCGGCGCTCGCCGACCCGCTGCGCGCGCTGGATGTATTGGCTCCGACGTAACGTTCGCTACGCTCACGTGAGTCTCCACCCTTACATCACCGGGCGCTAACCGAAGCGCCCGGTGATGTAATCCTCCGTCTCTTTTCTCTTGGGTTTGATGAATATCTGGTCGGTCTCGCCAAATTCGATCAACTCGCCCAGATACATGTACGCGGTGTAGTCGCTGACGCGCGCGGCCTGCTGCATGTTATGCGTGACGATCACCACTGTGTAATCCTGCTTCAGTTCCTCGATCAGCTCTTCGATCTTCGCGGTCGAGATCGGGTCGAGCGCCGAGCACGGCTCGTCGAACAGGATCACCTCGGGCCGGATCGCGATGCCGCGCGCGATGCACAGGCGCTGCTGCTGGCCGCCCGAAAGACTCGTACCCGCCTGCTGCATTTTGTCCTTGACCTCGGTCCACAGCGCCGCCTTGCGCAGTGCCCACTCAACCCGCTCGTCCATCTCGGCCCGGCTCAGGCGCTCGAACAGACGAATGCCGAACGCGATGTTTTCGTAGATCGTCATCGGAAACGGCGTCGGCTTCTGGAACACCATGCCGATCTTGGCGCGGATCAGCGCCACGTCCTCCTTCGTCTTCAGCACGTCGGCCCCGTCAAGCGAGACTTCGCCCTCGGCGCGCTGGTCCGGATACAGCTCATACATGCGGTTGAACACGCGCAGCAACGTCGACTTGCCGCAGCCCGACGGGCCGATGAAGGCCGTGACCTTGCGGTCGGCAATCTCCAGGTTGACGTCCTTCAGCGCCTGGAATTTCCCATAGTAGAAGTTCAGGTTGCGTACGCTCATTTTGCTGCGGGTCGGCGCCGCCGCGGTCGCAAGAGTCATATCGATGCCTCGTCAGCCTTTCTTTCGGAACAGGACGCGCGCGAGGATGTTCAGCGCCAATACGCCCATCGTGATCAGGAATACCCCGGCCCACGCCATGTTCTGCCAGTTCTCGAACGGACTCATCGCAAACTTGTAGATCGTCACCGGCAGGTTTGCCATCGGCTCGCCCAGGTTCCAACTGAAGAACTGGTTCGACAACGCGGTGAAGAGCAGCGGCGCCGTCTCGCCGGCAATGCGTGCCAGTGCCAGCAGCACACCGGTGACCACCCCCGCAATCGCCGCGCGCAGCGTGACTCTGCGGATCACGATCCACTTCGGCGTGCCGAGCGCGAACGCCGCTTCGCGCAGCGCGTTGGGAACGAGATGCAACATGTTCTCGGTCGTGCGGACCACGACCGGAATCACGATCAGCGCCAGCGCCAGGATGCCGGAATAGCCGGAGAAGGTCTTGGCCTGCGCCACGACCGCGGCATAGATGAACAGGCCGATCACGATCGACGGCGCCGACAACAGGATGTCGTTGATGAAGCGCGTGGTCTGACCGAGCCAGCCGCGCTTGCCGTACTCACCGAGGTAGATGCCGGCAAAGATGCCGATTGGTGTGCCCAGCAGGGTCGCCAGCGTCACCATCATGATCGACCCGACGATGGCGTTGGCCAGGCCTCCACCCTCTGCATTCGGCGCCGGTGTGGACTGCGTGAGCAGCGACCACGACATGCCGCCGATGCCGCGCGCGAAGGTTTCGAACAGAATCCAGATCAGCCAGAACAGGCCAAAGGCCATCGCCAGCAACGACAATGTCAGTGCGATCGAGTTGATCAGCTTGCGCCGCCGGTGCAGCGGCACGCGATGATCGGTATCGACCGGGACGGTGACCGCGCTCATGTGCGCGCTCCCTCGCCGCGCTCCAGACGCATCAGCAGCAGCTTGGACAGCCCCAACACCACAAACGTGATGAAGAACAGGATCAGCCCGAGATAGATCAGCGACGCCTGATGCAGGCCGGGGGCTGCCTCCGCAAATTCGTTGGCAAGCGCCGACGTGATCGAATTGCCCGGTTCGAACAGCGAGATGCTGGACAACTGGTTAAAGTTGCCGATCAGGAATGTCACCGCCATGGTCTCACCGAGCGCGCGACCGAGTCCGAGCATCACGCCACCAACCACACCGGACTTCGTGTACGGCAACACGATCCTCCACACCACTTCCCACGTGGTGGCGCCCTGCGCATAGGCGGATTCCTTCAGCATGGTAGGCGTCACCTCGAACACATCGCGCATGACTGCGGCAATGAATGGAATCACCATGATCGCGAGAATGATGCCCGCAGAAAGCAACCCAATACCCACCGGCGCGCCCCGGAACAGTTGTCCGACAACGGGCACGTCGCCAAACGTGTTCTGCAATGGCGTCTGCACGTACCGGGCCAGGATGGGTGCGAAGATCAGCAGGCCCCACATCCCGTAGACGATCGATGGAATCGCGGCGAGCAGTTCGATCGCGGTGCCAAGTGGACGCTTGAGCCAGCGTGGCGACAGTTCGGTAAGGAAAAGCGCGATACCGAAGCTGACCGGCACGGCGATCAGCAGTGCGATGATCGAAGTGACGAGCGTGCCGTAAATCATGACCAGGCCGCCGTAACGATCCTGTACCGGATCCCACTCGGCGGTCCACAGAAAGCGCAGGCCGTACGCGCGAATGGACGGCCACGCTTCGATCACCAGCGACACGATGATCGCGCCCAGAAGGCTCAGGGTCAGTATCGCGGCAGCGCGGGCCAGGCCCACGAAGATGACGTCGCCGAACGGGCTCACGAGCCGTCGACGCGGCGGCTCTTGCAGGGTCATCGCGGATCGTTCAGTTGCGGCGTGTTCGGACGCCGACAGTGTAGCGGCCATGGCTCTCCCGCAGGCTTGATTCGACCGGCGTGATACGGTCGCGAAGAAGGCGCGCGGCATGCGCACGCCTCAGCGCGGGTCAACGACGATAGACGGCCTGGCCGCCTGGATCGCGCATCTGGGCCCAGGTCTGGCGAACGGTCGTGACGACGGCGTCGGGTAGCGGCACGTATTCGAGATCGAGCGCCATCTGATCGCCCTTGTCATACGCCCAGTCGAAAAACTTGAGCGTGGCGGCCGCCTGCTGCGGCTTGTCCTGTTGCCGGTGCATCATGATGAATGTGGCACCCGTGATCGGCCACGCCTCCTTGCCCGGCTGATCGGTGAGGATCTGGTAGAAACTCTTCGACCAATCCGCCGACGCGGCAGCAGCCTGGAAGGTCTTGTCGTCGGGGGTTGGGTACTGGCCCTCGGCATTACGCACCAGACCGTACTTCAGCTTGTTCGCCTTCGCGTACGCGTACTCGATGTACCCAATCGAATTCGGCAGCCGCTGGACGAACGCCGACACACCCTCATTGCCCTTGCCGCCTGCGCCGGTAGGCCAGTTGACCGCGGTGCCTTCGCCGACCTTCGACTTCCACTCCGGACTGACCTTGGACAGGTAATTGGTCCAGATGAACGTCGTGCCCGATCCGTCGGCGCGGCGAACGACCGCGATTGCCGCATCGGGCAGTTTCACGCCCGGGTTCAGCGCAGTCAGCGCCGGGTCGTTCCATTTGGTGATCTTTCCAAGGTAGATGTCGGCCAGCAGGGGGCCGGAGAATCGGATCTGCCGCGCCTCGATTCCGGCCACGTTGAACGCCGGCACCAGGCCGCCAATCACGGTCGGGAACTGAACCAGGCCGTCTTTCTGCAGTTCATCGTCTTTCAGCGGCATGTCGGAGGCGCCGAAGTCGACGGTCTTGCCGCGGATCTGCCGCAGCCCCGCGCCGGAGCCGACCGACTGGTAGTTGATGCGTGCGCCGGTGGCCTTGTTGTACTCGGCCGCCCATTTGGCATACAGCGGCGCCGGAAAAGTGGCGCCTGCGCCCGTGACCTCCTGCGCGGCGACGGTGGAAAATGCGCCCGCGAGCGCGAGAGCCAGTGAAGCGATTCCAAACAGTTTCATGCAGTCACCCGGAAACAAGTTGAGGTTGTTCTTCTCTTATCACGCAATAGTGTAGGAATTCCGTGTGACCGTTGCATGACAGCACCGCGGAGCGTTGCGACGCGGGCGAAAACGCGGCCGATCCCGCTGGCTATGTCATCCGCCGGTCATATTGATAGCGAGAGCCGTCATGAGCATGTCATGCACCGGCGCTAGCTTCGTGTCTTGGCGTGCCGCGCCTGCGCACGGACGTTGGGCGGCCCGAACTTCAACAAACTCGGGAGTCTTCATGAATCGTCGTCTTTTGCTGGCCACGATCGCGGCCGGCATCGGACTTGCCGGATGCGCAACGATGATGCCGCCGAAATCGGTCGTCGATACCGCCGCCGCAAATCCGAACTTCTCCACGCTCGCGCGGCTGATCAACGAGGCGGGACTCGCGGACACTCTGCGAGGGCCGGGCCCGTTCACCGTCTTTGCCCCAACCGACGAAGCATTCAAACAGGTGCCTGCCGCAACCCTGGACGCGCTGGCCAAGGACAAGAAACAGCTTGCGGCGGTCCTGTCCTACCACGTGGTTGGAGCGCACCTGATGGCGGCGGACATCAAGCCGGGGAGCCTGAAGACCGTCGGCGGAGCAGACCTGCCGATCTCGCGAACCGGCGACTTTGTCGGTGTCGATCAGGCGCTCGTGACGAAGGCGGACATCAAGGCGGCCAACGGCGTGATTCATGTGATCGATCAGGTACTGATTCCGCCGCGCCGCTGACACGGCGACTTCAAGGCCCGTGGGCGGCAACGCACGCGGGCAGTGTTCCTGCTGGGCTCAGCCGCTTGCCGGCACGGTGCCCGCCAATCGCGTCGCGAGGGCGGTAGCAAGTTTTCCTTCGCTCGCCTCGACCATCACGCGCAGCACCGGTTCCGTGCCTGACGCACGGATCAGCACGCGGCCGCGGCCGGCCAATTGCTTCTCCACGGTCTCGATCTCTCGCGCCAGCGGCGCATGCGCCTTCCAATCGAAGCCATTGGTCAACCGAACGTTGACAAGCGACTGCGGCAGCAGCGAGAGATCAGCGGTCAATTGCGCGAGCGTTTGCTTCGCGCGTCGCATCGCCGCCAGCACCTGCAAGCTGCTCACGATTCCGTCGCCGGTCGTGTGCTTGTCCAGGCAAATGATGTGGCCGGACCCCTCGCCACCCAGAAGCCATCCGCGTTGCTCGAGCATTTCAAGCACATAACGGTCGCCAACCTTGGCGCGCTCAAACGGCACCCCAAGTTCGGCGAAGCGGCGCTCGAGCGCGTAGTTCGTCATCAGCGTGCCGACCGCGCCGAGCACACCGTTGCTCGCCAGGCGATCGCGCACAATGACGTACAGCAGTTCGTCGCCGTTGTAGACACGGCCCGAACCATCGGCAATCACGACGCGATCGGCGTCGCCATCAAGCGCGATGCCAAGGTCGGCCCGATTTGACTTGACCACGTCAGCCAGATGCTCCGCGTGCACCGCGCCGACCCCGTCATTGATGTTGAAGCCGTTCGGCTCCGCGCCGATGGCTACAATCTCGGCGCCGAGTTCATGGAAGACATCGGGCGCCACGTGGTAGGCCGCGCCATGCGCGCAGTCGACAACGATTTTCAGTCCCTTCAGATCGAACTCGTTGGGAAACGTGCTCTTGCAGAACTCCACATAGCGGCCACCAGCATCGTCGAGCCGGCGTGCCTTGCCGAGAAGGCGCGACTCAACGCACTCCTGCGTGCGATCCATCTCCTCTTCAATCGCGAATTCGACTTCGTCGGGCAGTTTCTTGCCGAGCGCCGAGAAGAACTTGATGCCGTTGTCGGGATAGGGATTGTGCGAGGCGCTGATCACCACGCCGGCCGTAAGCCGCAGCGCCCGTGTCAGGTAGGCCACCGCGGGTGTGGGCAATGGTCCACACAACACGACATCGACACCGACGCTGGAAAAGCCGGCTTCCAGCGCTGCCTCCAGCATGTAGCCCGAGATGCGCGTGTCCTTGCCGATCAGTACCGTGGGGCGCTGGCCGGCCATGCGCGCCAGAACGTGGCCAGCGGCCTGACCGAGCCGCATCACGAAACCAGGCGTAATCGGCATCTGACCAACCGTGCCACGCACGCCGTCGGTACCAAAGAATCTGCGTTTCAACTGTCCCCCTCTTCCTGTCCTCGCAGCGCTGTCAATACGCGCAGCGCGTCGCGCGTCGCCGCCACGTCATGGACACGCACGATGGTCGCGCCCCGCTCCACCGCCAACAGTGCCGCCGCGACCGATGAGTGCACGCGGTGATCAACCGGCCGGTCCGTCAACTGGCCGAGCATCGATTTGCGCGACAACCCCACCAGCAGCGGCTGGCCGAGTGACACAAAACGCCCAAGATCGGCCAGCAAGGCGAGATTATGCGCGAGCGTCTTGCCGAAGCCGAAGCCCGGGTCGAGCGCAATGCGAGTTGGCTTCACGCCAGCCGCCAGCAGATCATCACGACGGACTTGCAGGAATGCGGCCACCTCGCGCACGACGTCATCGTAATGCGGCTTCGCCTGCATCGTGCGCGGGCTGCCCTGCATATGCATCAATACGATCCCGCAGTCGCTGCGCGCGACCACGCCGAGCGCCCCGGGCGCCTGCAGCGCGCGCACATCGTTGATGATCGACGCGCCTTCCGCCAGAACCGCGTGCATCACCTCCGGCTTCGAGGTGTCGACCGAGATCGGCACGCCGGTATCGCGCATTGCGACGAGCAGCGGTAACACCCGGCTGAGTTCTTCGGCAACGCTGACGTCGGCAGCCCCGGGTCGTGTCGACTCGCCCCCGATGTCGAGGATGTCGGCGCCTTCCTGGATCAACCGCTGCGCCGTGGCACGCGCCGCCGCGGGATCCAGGTTTTCACCGCCGTCAGAAAACGAATCAGGCGTGACGTTGACGATGCCCATGATCCGCGGCACCGAAAGTCCGATGCGGTGGCGGCCGCACAGCCACGTCAGTGGTTGGCTGGCCGCCCCGCCTGGGGGAGTTGAACTGCTTCGACCGCGCATATCAGGGCATTGAATTCGCCTCGGAACGGCATTCTATGGGCCCGTACTCCACGCTCAGGCATGTTCGGCAACCTGCTCAACTGGTGGCGCAGTGACGATCGGCGCGCGCCGTCGCGCGTGCCGGACGTCGCGCAATCGACGCGCGCGGACGCATCGGCACCCAGTGCCGAAGCCCCGGTCCAGCCGTGGCGGCTGGTGCGGCGCCGTCCGTTGATCGGACAGTCCGGCGCCATCGCTGGCTGGGATCTGCAGCTGCCCGCCTCGACGGCCGAACGGATCGCTCGTCCAGGCACGCCACGATCGGTGCGCGATGCTCATCAGCAGGCGCTCTTGCACGCCGCACGCTGCGTGGCCGAATCCGAACGAATCGTGCTTCTTGCGGCACCAGCTCCAGCAATCGTTGATACGGACTTTCTCGCCGCGCTGCCGCCACAGTCGATCCTGCGGCTGGGGGCCGAGCACGAGGGAACGTTCGGTCGTCATCTGGCCAGCCTGATTGACAGCCTGATTCGACGCCGGCTGCAAGTTGCACTGACTACGCCCCTGCCCGGCTCGATTGGATTGCTTGACGGCACCCAGTTCTCGGATCGCGCATCGCTGCTTGCCGCCGCGCACGCGCTGTCATCAGCACACTCGGCAAGGATCGGGATCAACTTGCTCTCGTTCGAAGATCTGAGCGCGGTGATTGATGCGGAATTCACTTACTGCTGCGGCGCATTCCAGCGACCGACACAACGTCCGCAACAAAGGCAATTGTCGACTCCGGTCGCCGCTGCCGCCGCCGCACTGGCCGCGGTAATCGCTGCAAAACCGATGCGAGAACTGGTCACTCTGTTCAAGTCCGATCCCACGATCAGTTTCCGGCTGCTGCGCACCGTCAATTCGGTTGCGTTCGGATTGTCGCGACCGGCCGAGTCGATTCAGGATGCGCTGATTCTGCTCGGCTCAAAGGAACTGTATCGGTGGCTTACGGCGCTCCTGGTGAGCAGCGAAGCCAACCGGCCGCTGGCGCCGGCACTGTATGAGACCGCGTTGACACGCGCGCGCTTGTGCGAACTGATTGCCGTCGAGCGCGGGACCGAGCCGCCGGAAGCCCTGTTCGTCACTGGCGCGTTTTCGTTGCTGGACGTCTTGCTCGATGTGCCGCTCGAGGTGCCGCTCGCGACCGCGCGTCTTTCCGAGACGGCGGTCGAGGCGCTGATCAGTGCGAGCGGCCCGTGGCGGCCGCATCTCGATGCGGCGCTGGCCGTTGAAAATGCCGATCCAAACGCGATCGATCAGGCGGCCGAGAAACTCAGGCTATCCGCTGACCGGATCGTTGAACTCGGCGAGGCCGCCGCAGCCTGGGCTCACCAGGCAGCTACAGCAATCGGAGCACCTGCCAGCAGTAACCGACACGCCCGCCGCGCCGCTTAGTTGAATCAGGCAGGCTGCGCCGCGCCTTCGACCCCGCCGGACTCGGACTTGCCGCCCGCACTTGGCGTGCTCGACGTCGGCTTGGGTGGACGCGGCGGCTTGCCGGCCATGATGTCGTCAATCTGGTCGGAGTCGATGGTCTCCAACTCCAGCAGCGCCTGCGCCATCGCCTCGACTTTGTCGCGGTTGTCCTCGATCACCTTGCGCGCCAGCGCGTACTGCTCGTCGATGATGCGGCGGATTTCGGCATCGACCTTTCGCATCGTCTCTTCAGACATGTGCGTGGTCTTGGTGATCGACCGGCCCAGGAAAACCTCGCCCTCGTTCTCGGCGTACACCATCGGGCCGAGCACGTCGCTCATGCCGTAGCGCGTCACCATGTCGCGCGCCATCTGCGTGGCACGCTCGAAGTCGTTGCCGGCGCCGGTAGTCATCTGGTTCATGAAGATTTCTTCGGCGATCCGGCCGCCGAACAGCACGGCGACTCGCGACATCAGGTACACGCGGTCATACGCATATCGATCCTGTTCCGGCAACTGCATGGTCAGGCCGAGCGCACGGCCGCGTGGAATGATCGTGACCTTGTGTACCGGGTCGGACTTCGGCATCAGCTTTGCCACCACCGCATGGCCGGACTCGTGGTATGCGGTGTTGCGGCGTTCTTCCTCTGACATGACCATTGATTTGCGCTCGGCGCCCATCATGATCTTGTCCTTGGCCTTCTCGAAATCCTGCATCTCGACCACGCGCGCGGTGCGACGGGCGGCGAACAGCGCCGCTTCATTCACCAGGTTGGCGAGGTCGGCGCCCGAAAAACCCGGCGTGCCGCGCGCGATGATGTCAGCCTTGACGTCGGCGCCGATCGGCACCTTGCGCATATGCACGTTCAGGATCTGCTCGCGCCCGCGGATATCCGGCAGCGGCACGACGACCTGGCGGTCGAAGCGGCCGGGACGCAGCAGCGCCGGGTCGAGCACGTCGGGCCGGTTGGTGGCCGCGATCACGATCACGCCCACACCGGTCTCGAAACCGTCCATCTCGACCAGCAACTGGTTGAGCGTCTGTTCACGCTCGTCGTTGCCGCCGCCCAGGCCCGCGCCGCGCTGGCGGCCGACCGCGTCGATCTCATCGATGAAGATGATGCATGGCGCATGTTTCTTGGCGTTCTCGAACATGTCGCGCACACGCGCGGCACCCACACCAACGAACATCTCGACAAAGTCCGAGCCGGAAATTGAGAAGAACGGCACCTTTGCCTCGCCGGCAATAGCCCTGGCGAGCAGCGTCTTGCCCGTGCCGGGCGAGCCCACCATCAGCACGCCGCGCGGAATGCGGCCGCCGAGTTTCTGGAACTTGCTCGGGTCGCGCAGGAAATCGACCAGTTCCTGCACTTCTTCTTTCGCCTCGTCGCAGCCGGCGACATCAACGAACGTGATGTTGTTGTTACTCTCATCGAGCATGCGCGCGCGCGACTTGCCAAAACTGAAGGCGCCGCCCCGGCCGCCGCCCTGCATCTGGCGCATGAAAAAGATCCAGACGCCAATCAGCAGCAGCATCGGAAACCAGGAAACAAAGATCGAGGTCAGCAGGGACTGTTCCTCACGCGGCTTCACGTCGACCTTGACGCCGGAGCCGATCAGATCACCCATCAGGCCTCGGTCGAGCACGGTGGCAATGGTGCGGATGCGGCGATCGTCGTTGGTGATCGCGACCACCTCGGGTGTGACGCCGGACTCCTGGATGGTCACCGTCTTGACACGGCCCGCCTTGACCTCCGCGAGAAAATCGGAGTACGGCAGGTATGAATCACCGGGCCGCTGGCGGCCTTCGAACTGCTTGAATACGGTGAACAGAACGAGCGCGATCACCATCCATATGGCGGCTTTCGCGAACATGTTGTTGTTCAAAGTGAACTCCTGAAATGCGGGCTCGCCGCCCGGAACGGCTCGATCGTGCGGGACCGAGCATCATTGCAAAGTCATTGTAGGCGCAATCCACCCGTCCCACCCCAATCGCACGTGTCGAATGTGGGGGCGTCTGGCGGGGTTTTTCAACCTTTCGGTGTCTCCGGGTTCCCCCGGAGTTTCAGGCCCCGTGCCAGCAGATAGGTTTCCGCTGACTCGGTCCGCGACGCCGGCGGTTTTCTCACTGCAACCGACGCAAAACTGCGTTTCAGTTTCTCGACGAACTGACTGTAACCACCGCCCTGGAACACTTTGACCAGCAGTGCGCCGGTCGGTTTCAGGTGGGATTGCGCAAATTCGAGCGCGAGCTCGGCCAAATGCTGGCAGCGCGCAGCATCGGCGACGGCGATGCCGGATAGATTGGGCGCCATGTCGGACAGCACCACGTCCGCACGGGCGCCGCCGAGCGCGTCCACCAATTGCGCGCTGACCTCCTCGTCACGAAAGTCGCCCTGGATGAACTGAACCTCAGGCAGCGGGTCCATGGGCAGGATATCGAGCGCAATAATGCGGCCGCGCAGCGCGCCATCTTTGCCGGTCAGGCGTTCCCGCACCACTTGCGCCCAGCTGCCGGGCGTCGCGCCGAGGTCAATCACGGTCAAGCCGGGCTTGAGCAATCTGTCTTTCGCATCGATCTCGGTCAGCTTGAACGCCGCACGCGAGCGGTAGCCGTGCTGAGTCGCCGCCTTGACATATGGATCGGTCACGTGGCGGCGAAGCCAGTCAGGATTGGAGCGGTGCTTCTTCTTCGAGGCTGGCATGAGGGTGGAGTTGGCGGTCGGCAGCCGGCAGATAAGGCCGCTGCGCCCGGATCCAAACTCCAGGCGTACACGGCAAACTGCCGACTTGAGTCTGCCGACTGCCGACTGCTTTACGGTAGCCTACACATATGGTTGAACTGATTCTGTCCCGCGACGAGCGACTGGACCTCAGGGGCCGTGCGCACCATCTGAATCCGGTCGTTCTGCTCGGCGCCGCCGGCCTGAGCGACGCCGTGATCAAGGAAATCGACCGCGCACTGAACGCGCACGAGTTGATCAAGATCCGCGTGCCGGCCGACGACCGTGAGTCGCGCGACGCGATGTTCGCGGAGCTGGCAGCAAGACTCGGCGCAGCCCGGGTACAGATGATTGGCAAGCTGCTGGTGCTTTATCGGCCAAAACCCGACGAGCCTGTTGCCGCCGATAAACGCCAGGCGCCAGCAAAGCGAAATGAACGTGCCGCACGGGTCGGTCGGGCAAAACCGCAGCGCGATGAGATCCGCAGGACCGAGCGTCGTGTGGCGCCACGTCGTGCCGGAGGCCGCGGCCGCTGATCGTGGCGACAGCAGCCGCGAACGTCAGATGTAGTTGACTTCGAGAATCTCGTATTCGCGCCGTCCGCCAGGCGCCGCGACTTCGACCACGTCGCCCTCCATCTTGCCGATCAAGGCGCGAGCGATCGGACTCGAGATCGAGATCAGTCCTGCCTTGATATCGGCCTCGTCGTCGCCAACGATCTGATACTTGACCGCTTCACCGGCGGTCAGGTCCTCCAGCCCCACGGTAGCGCCGAACACCACGCGGCCACCGGCATCGACGCTCGCCGGATCAATGATCTGCAGACTGCCGACCTTGCCTTCGAGTTCGCTGATGCGCCCTTCGATGAAACCCTGGCGTTCACGCGCGGCTTCGTATTCGGCATTCTCCGACAGGTCGCCTTTTTCGCGCGCCTCCTTGATCGCCTGGATCACTGATGGCCGATCGACTGCCTTCAGGCGTTGCAGTTCTTCCTTCAGTTTCTCGGCGCCCCGCGCGGTGATCGGTATCGGCATGTCGCGAACCTTCAGAAAATACAAGGCCCCGGCGCTGCCGGGGCCGATGGATCGAATTTAGCGGCGCACGGTTGCTACTGCAACCGGCCGCTGTCCCGGTGCGCCAGCGACGCGTGCAACCCCTGCAGATCGTAGACCTCGAGCCGGTCGAGATGCTTCATGCCCTCGACCGCAGCGCGTCCGCCCGCGATTGTCGTGTAGTACGTCACGCGCTGGGCGAGTGCGGTCGTGCGGATCGAGCGCGAATCCGCGATCTGCGCGCGGTTTTCCGCAACCGTTGTGATCACCAGGTCGATTTCGCCGTTCTTCAGCAGATCGACGACATGCGGGCGGCCATCCTTGACCTTGTTGACCGGCTTGACCGGAATGCCGGCCGCCGCGATTGCGCTGGCCGTGCCGCGCGTGGCGACCAGGGTGTAACCCATCTCGTTCAGCATGCGCGCGACTTCGATCGTGCGTGGCTTGTCTTCATCCTTGACGCTGAGAAATACCGTCCCGTTCGGCGGCAATGATGTACTGGCACCAAGCTGCGATTTGAACAGCGCCTCGCCGAAGTCGCGCCCCACCCCCATGACTTCACCGGTCGAGCGCATTTCGGGCCCGAGCAGCGGATCGACGCCTGGAAACTTCGCAAAAGGAAACACCGCTTCCTTGACGGAGAAATACGGCGGAACGATCTCGACCCTGGCCCGCTGCTTCGCCAGCGACTGGCCCACCATGCAACGCGCCGCGATCTTTGCCAGCGGCTCGCCAGTCGCTTTTGACACAAACGGGACCGTGCGCGATGCGCGCGGATTCACTTCGAGCACGTAGATGACGTTGCCGTCCTGCTCGTTCTTCTGAATGGCGAACTGCACGTTCATCAGACCGACGACGTTCAATGCCTTCGCCATCTGCGCGGTCTGCCGCTTGAGCTCGTCGATGGTCGCGGCGCTGAGCGAATAAGGCGGCAGTGAGCACGCCGAATCGCCCGAATGCACACCGGCCTGCTCGATATGCTCCATCACGCCGCCGATTCGCACCTCCGCGCCGTCGGCTACGCAATCGACATCGACCTCGATCGCGTCGTCCAGAAACCGGTCAAGCAGCACCGGCGAGTCGTTGCTGACCTTGACCGCTTCGCGCATGTAGCGTTCCAGATCCTTGCCGTCCTGCACGATCTCCATCGCCCGGCCGCCCAGCACATAGCTCGGACGCACCACCAGCGGATAACCGATTTCCTCCGCGAGCCTGAGCGCGTCCTCCTCGGTACGAGCGGTGCGGTTCGGCGGCTGCTTCAGATTGAGCCTGTGCAGCAGTTGCTGGAACCGCTCACGGTCCTCGGCGATGTCGATCGAGTCCGGCGTGGTGCCGATGATCGGCACGCCGTTGGCTTCCAGGTCGCGCGCCAGTTTCAGCGGCGTCTGCCCGCCGTACTGCACGATCACGCCGAACGGTTTTTCTTTTTCGACAATCTCAAGCACGTCTTCCAGTGTCAGTGGCTCAAAGTACAGGCGGTCCGACGTGTCGTAATCGGTGGAAACCGTCTCGGGGTTGCAGTTGACCATGATGGTTTCGTAACCGTCTTCGCGCAGCGCGAGCGCAGCATGCACGCAGCAGTAGTCGAATTCGATTCCCTGGCCGATTCGGTTCGGCCCGCCGCCAAGCACGATGACCTTCTTCTTCGACGTTGGGTTCGCCTCGCACTCGTCTTCGTACGTCGAGTACATGTACGCCGTCGTCGTTGCGAATTCCGCCGCGCACGTATCTACGCGCTTGTACACGGGCTGCACACCCAGCAGGCGTCGCGCGCCACGCACCTGCGCCGGCGTGGCACCGAGCAATTGAGCCAGACGGCGGTCGGAAAAGCCCTTGCGCTTGAGGAAGCGCAGTTCCTCCGCCGTCAAGGACCCAAGCGACTTTCCATGAACCCGGCCTTCGATCTGAATCAATTCGTCGATCTGCGCGAGGAACCACGGATCAATGCCGGTTTCTTCGTAGATCTCCGCAACACTCATTCCCAGACGGAATGCGTCGGCGACAAACCAGATGCGATCTGGCCCCGGGTCGCCGATCTCCTCGATGATCTCGTCACGGTTTGTCGAACGCTCGTCCAGACCATCGGCGCCGACCTCCAGTCCACGCAGCGCTTTCTGGAACGATTCCTGGAAAGTGCGGCCGATCGCCATCACCTCGCCCACCGACTTCATCTGCGTGGTCAGGTGCGGATCAGCAGCGCGGAACTTCTCGAACGCAAAGCGCGGTACCTTGGTGACAACGTAGTCGATCGTCGGCTCGAACGAGGCCGGCGTCGAACCGCCAGTGATCTCGTTGCGCAGCTCATCGAGCGTGTAACCAACCGCGAGCTTGGCCGCGATCTTGGCGATCGGGAAACCCGTGGCCTTCGACGCCAGCGCTGACGAACGCGACACGCGCGGGTTCATCTCGATCACGATCATGCGCCCCGTCTTCGGGTCGATTGCAAACTGCACATTGCTGCCACCGGTGTCCACGCCGATTTCGCGCAGGATCGCGATCGACGCATTGCGCATCAGCTGGTATTCCTTGTCGGTCAGCGTCTGCGCCGGCGCCACCGTGATCGAGTCGCCCGTGTGAATCCCCATCGGATCGAGATTCTCGATCGAGCAGATGATGATGCAGTTGTCCGCCTTGTCGCGGACCACTTCCATCTCGAATTCCTTCCAGCCGAGCAGCGATTCCTCGATCAGCAGTTCCTTGGTCGGCGACAGATCCAGTCCACGGGTGCAGATTGCGTTGAACTCCTCCATGTTCCACGCGATTCCGCCGCCGCTGCCGCCGAGCGTGAAGCTGGGGCGGATCACGACCGGAAAGCCCATCACCTTCTGCACCGCGAGCGCCTCGTCGATCGAGTGCGCGATACCGGAGCGCGCCGAGGCCAGCCCGATGCGCGTCATCGCCTCCTTGAACTTCTGCCGGTCCTCGGCCTTCTCGATCGCGTCGGGCGAGGCACCGATCAATTCCACGCCGTACTTGTGCAGCACGCCGTTCTTGTACAGATCCATTGCACAGTTGAGCGCCGTCTGCCCGCCCATCGTCGGCAGCACCGCATCGGGCTTCTCCTTCGCGATGATTCGTTCCACCACCTGCCACGTGATGGGCTCGATGTAGGTAACGTCGGCCGTGCCCGGATCGGTCATGATCGTCGCCGGGTTGCTGTTGACGAGGACGACCTTGAAGCCTTCCTGCTTCAGCGCCTTGCAGGCCTGTGCGCCCGAGTAGTCGAACTCGCACGCCTGGCCGATCACGATCGGACCGGCGCCGATGATCAGGATGCTTCTGATATCGGTTCGCTTAGGCACGGCTGCGTTCCTCCATCAGTTTGACGAACCGATCGAAGAGATACGCGATGTCATGCGGCCCCGGGCTCGCCTCGGGATGGCCCTGGAAGCAGAACGCGGGCTTGTCGGTACGGCGGAATCCCTGCAGCGTGCCATCGAACAACGACACGTGCGTCACCTTGCAACTGTGCGGCAGCGTTTGAGGATCAACCGCGAACCCATGGTTCTGCGATGTGATCAGCACCCGGCGATCGTCGAGGTCCTGCACCGGATGGTTCGCGCCGTGATGCCCGAACTTCATCTTCAGGGTCTTGCCGCCCGACGCGAGTCCCATGATCTGATGGCCGAGGCAGATGCCAAAGGTCACATAGCCGTTCTCGATCAATTCGCGCGCCGCATCGATCGCGTAGTCGCACGGCTCCGGATCGCCGGGTCCATTCGAAAGAAACACTCCGTCGGGCTTGAGTCTGACAACCTCAGCGGCCGGCGTCTGCGCCGGCACCACCGTCACGCGGCAACCGCGCGCGGCAAGCAGCCGCAGGATGTTGCGCTTGACGCCAAAGTCATAGGCAACGACGTGCCGCTTCGGGTCTTTGAGTTGGCCGTACCCCTCGCCCAGCGCCCAGGCGGATTCGGTCCATTCGTACGGTTCGCCGACCGACACCACCCTGGCCAGATCGAGTCCCGCCATTCCGGGAAACGAACACGCCAGCGCGACCGCCTTGTCTGCGTCGTTGCCGACCAGAATCGCACCCGGCTGCGCGCCCTTGTCGCGAAGAACACGCGTCAATCTGCGGGTGTCAATGTCGGAGATCGCAACCACGTTCTCCCGCTGCAGGTAGGCGGTGAGCGAGGCCTGTGCGCGAAAGTTCGAATGCACCGGCGGAAGATCGCGGATCACGAGACCGGCCGCGAACACCTTGGCCGACTCGGCATCTTCGTCGTTGGTTCCGGTGTTGCCGATGTGGGGATACGTCAGCGTGACGATCTGGCGGCAGTAGCTGGGATCGGTCAGGATTTCCTGGTACCCGGTAATCGCTGTATTGAAGACCACTTCGCCAACGGCGTGCCCCACAGCACCGATCGCGCGGCCGCGGAAGATCGTCCCGTCGGCCAACGCCAGCAGCGCGGCGGGACGGGGATCGGCGATCAGGGAAGACAAACAGGCTCCTCAGTGGCGACACCGACGACGGTTCGCGGTGACGACCGGTCCGTTGACGGCGATGCGTGACATGCATTTGATCGATGCAAGCACACGCGCTGACTAAACTGACAAATTATATATTGGTGAACCATGGCGACCCTGCTCAACCAACTGATGCGGCTGACGACGATCGTCGCCGACACCGGCGACATCAATGCCATCGCTCGCCTGCGTCCGCGTGACGCGACGACCAATCCGTCGCTGATCCTGAAGGCCGCAACGCAGCCCGCGTACGCAACGCTTCTCAGCGCAGCGGGCGAGGACCGGACGGAATCGCTCGCGCTGCGGCTCGATCGCGTGCTGGTTGCATTCGGCGCCGAAATCCTCAAGCACATTGACGGCCGGGTCTCCACCGAAGTCGATGCGCGCCTGTCCTTCGACACGCGCGCCACGATCGAGAAAGCGCGTCGTCTGACCGCGCTGTACCGCGCGCGCGGCATCGATCGCGCGCGCGTCCTGATCAAGATCGCCTCAACCTGGGAGGGAATCCGCGCCGCCGAAACGCTGGAACGCGAAGGCATCCACTGCAATATGACGCTGCTGTTCTCGCCGGGACAGGCGCAGGCCTGCGCCGACGCCGGGGCGACCCTGATATCACCCTTTGTCGGCCGCATCTACGACTGGCACAAGAAGGCCGCCGGAGCCCAGTGGGACGAAGCATTGAACGCAGGCGTCAATGACCCCGGCGTGCGTTCGGTGCGCACCATCTACGAGCGGCTGAAAGGCGGCCGCTATGCGACCGAAATCATGGGCGCGAGCTTCCGTAATACCGGGCAGGTCCTCGCGCTTGCGGGTTGCGATCTGATGACAATCAGCCCCGAATTTCTCGACCAGCTTGCGGCAACGGAAGGCTCCCTCGAAGCCGCGCTCACGCCCCCGTCGACGCAAAGCGAACGCCGGCCGTTGACCGAGGTCGCGTTCCGGCGCGAATTGAATGACGATGCGATGGCGACCGAAAAGCTCGCCGAGGGAATCCGCATCTTTGCCACCGATACAGTCAAACTCGAGCAGCTGATCGATGCTCGATTGCGGCAGGCCGCGTGATCCTTGTACTGCCCTACCAGACCCGGCTCGCGGCGCGCTCCTTGCCGCTGATCACGCTGGCGCTGATTCTGATCAACGCGGTTGTCTTCTTCGTCGCCCAGGCCCGCGATGACCGCGCCTACGAACGTGCATTCACCTTCTACGAACAATCGTCGCTGCCGCGCATCGAGCTGCAGCACTACCGGGCCTGGCTGGCACGCCAGACCGCCAACGTCGCCGCCCGCGAGCAGTTGAGCGAGCTGCAGGCGTCGCTGGGCGCCAGGGACGTTGAACATGCGCTGATGCTGATGCAAAGCGACGATGACTTCATGCGCGCGCTGCATGAGCTGCTGATCATCACGCCGGACGATCCGCAGTTTCTGGCGTGGCGCGATCAGCGCAATCAGTTTGAATCACTGGCGCGGAGTTGGACCGACCGCTTTCTGCTGGAGCGACAGGCGCGGCAACCCTGGCGCTTCATCACCTATCAGTTCCTGCATGGCGATCTCGGTCACTGGCTTGGCAACATGATCGTGCTGTTTCTGGCCGGCTCATTCGCGGAGGCGGCTTTGGGGCGCGCGCGGTTTGTGGCCGGCTACCTGCTGTCGGGAGTCGCGGCCGGCGCCGTGCACATTGCACTGTCGGACACCGCGGTGATCGGCGCTTCCGGCGCCATCGCCGGGGCCATGGCGATGGTTGCGGTTTCTTATGGCCTGCGTCGCGTTCCCGTGTTCGTCTGGGTGCTGTTCTTCTTCGACACGGTGCGCATTCCCGCACTGCTGCTATTGCCAATCTGGATCGCGAATGAATTGTGGCAATGGGCCACGGCTGCCGAGCAGCCGATCGCGTATGCCGCGCACCTGGGCGGTTTTCTGACCGGCGCCGTGCTGGCGTGGGTGCTGAAGCCACGCGCTGCCCCGAAGGTGGAGCGTGCGATGGAACAGGACGACGCCAGCGAGAGCCAGCGCGCGCGCATCCGGCTGCAGCAGCGCGCAGAACAGGCTGCGGCGAAGCTCGATATCCCTCGTGCAACGATCCTGTACGGCGAACTCGCGGCCCAGTACCCGATGCGGTCGGATTACGCGGTCGCGAGTTTCAATCTTGCGCAGCTCGGCACCGATCGAATCGCACTGCGCAACGCGGCCGAGCATGTTCTGGTAAATCGTCCGGGCCGTACCAACGCGGAACTGCGCCGCGCCTACTTGCAGATGGCACAGCCGAAGATTCGCGATGCGCTGACGATCGACGCGCAGCTGCGACTTGCGCGCCGGCTCGTGCGCGCCCGCGAAGACGCTGCGGCGCTGAAGCTGATTGACACCTTGCTCGCGGACGACAAGGTAAGGTCTGAGCGGGCACGCGAACTGTCGGATTGCCTGCTTGGTCTGTTCACCACCTATACGCGGCACGGACTGACGCAGCAGGCCGACGACGTGCGCCGTCGCCTGGCGCAGCACTTTCCGACGCCGAGTCCGGAAACACCTGCCACCGTGCCGGCCCCCGGGGTCCAGACCACTACGCACGGACCATCGACGCTGACGTTCGATCTTCCCTGAGCGCAGAGTTCGCCGCGACCACGGTCGCGGATCACCAGTCAACGACGCGCAGCCGCGGTGGCGTCACTCGCCGGATGCTGGTCGGCCGTGTCGCGCCGGCTCCGATTCACACCGTCCGCTGGATCACCGGCAGACAACGCCTGCGCCCGCAGCAGCATGACCGCAGACACCGCCTCGTCGTCGCGATAACGCGTTTCGAAGTTGTGCGTCAATTCGAGCACCAGGTCAAACTTTCCTTCTTCGAGCGCCGCCCGCGCGAGCAAAACGACATGCCCCGCCACCGAGGGCATCCAGTCCGCATTGCGAGCGCGCGCCTCCTGCGCCAGCGCGGCAGCCTGGCCAGAATCCTTGCGCAACAGCAACTCAAGGTAACGATCGAGGTGCGCGTCGGTGCGCTCCGGCGAACCTTCGATCTGCAGCAACTTGTGCAGGCGGGCATGCAGTGAGAGATCGTCTGGATCTTCGTGCAACGCGTTCTCAACCAGCGCGATCGCGCCGCCCACGTCGCCGGCGACGATGAGTCTTCCGATTGCCGCTTCACTCCGATCGGTTTCACGGTCACCACCGGTCGGCCGCGCCTCGTCGCGCGCATCTTCACCCGGCCCGACCACAGGCAGATTGAGTACGTCACTGTACTGATACAGGACGTAACCCATCAGCGCGCACATGATCAGGAAGAAGTAGTTGCCGACGAAGGAACTCGCGAGCGCCAGCAGCCACATGGACTCTCCCAGCGCCGGCGCAATCAGTTCGAAGGCTTGTTGCGACCCACCCATCAGCAGCAGCAGAAACACGAACAGCACCAGGTATGAGGGGCCGATCTTGCGCGCAAGGCCAAAGACGCGGCGCGGATTGATCGCCTGCCGCAGGCTGTCCGACACCGCAAGCGTCATTACGCTCGCCGGAAGCAGCAAGGCAGCCGCCACATTTGCCAACATGGTCAGCGCGCCATCGCCCGTGATGACGGTAACGACGGCAATTGCGAAGAAGGCCGCCACAATGATCGCTGCCAGTTTCAGCGGGCGCCAGACAGGTGTCGACATCGCTGGCGGGAAGTGATCCGGATTCAGGTAGCCCTGTGCAACGCGCTCAATGACGACAAAGCCGTAATGTGCGAGGTAGATCGTGCCGATGGACGCGACCAACGCGGTTATCAGCGGCGATTGAATCGCCAGCGCTCCGGCAATTGCGAGCGACAACGCCAGATTCCGCGCCAGTGGTGCGCGATAGGCGGGAAAGCGGAAAAACTGCGGCATCCGTCGCCAGAATGGCGTCGGCAAAGCACCGGAGAACGGCGGTGCGTCGTGACTTTGGGGTGTGGATGACACGGCGGATCGGCGGGCAGCACGGAGGCGATTCGCAGAGCCCGCCTCTCCGACAACATGTTAGCCGCTCAGAGTTTTTCGGTTTCGCCGGAGCGGGGCTGCCATTTCATCAAACGCCTTTCGCCGATGCCGACGATCCAGTCGAGTACCAGCGCAAATGCAGTCAGCACCAGGATGCCCGCCATCACCGTATTGATGTCGAACGTTCCCTCGGCCTGCAGGATCAGGTAACCGACACCGCGGGAGGAGCCAAGATATTCCCCCACCACTGCACCGACAAATGCGAGTCCGACCGACGTATGCAGCGATGAGAAAACCCAGCTCATCGCGCTCGGCAGATAGACGTGGCGCAGCAGATGCCGCTGATTCGCACCGAGCATGCGCGCGTTCGCCAGCACGGTCGGGCTGACTTCGCGCACGCCTTGGTAGACGTTGAAGAACACGATGAAGAACACCAGTGTGAAGCCGAGCGCGACCTTGGACGCGATTCCCAGACCGAACCACACCGCGAAGATCGGCGCCAGGATCACGCGCGGCATCGAATTCAGTCCCTTGATGTAAGGGTCGAAGATCGCCGCCGCCATCGGTGACAACGCCAGCCACATACCCATCCCCAGGCCGGCCGAGGTGCCGATTGCGAAGGCAAGCACGGTTTCGAGCAGCGTCACCCAGAGATGCTGATAGATGTCCCGATTCGTGATGAACCAGTCCCATACGCGCCCGAGGATCTTCAGCGGTTCGCCGAAGAAGAATGCTGCCTGCCGGTCGTTGTCGAACATGAACGGCGGGATGATGCCGGGCGTCGTCATCGCGTGCCAGAACGCGAACAGTGCGACCAGCACGCCGACCTGCCAGATGCGAATGTTCCCGGAGTTCGGCTTGATGGCGTGCCACATGCGCTTCACATGCCGTCGAGCAGTTCGGTTGCCGGCACCACTCGCGCGAAGGCGCCGTTGAGCGCTGCAAGGAACGCCGTATGCACCCGGTCCGCGTCCACCGTCTGCCCGCCCCAGGCCAGTTCGCGCGTGGCGCAGGCATCGGCCGCCACACTGCAGCGAAAACCGAGATCCGCGGCCGCGCGCACCGACGTGTCGATGCACATGTGCGTCATCATGCCGACGAACAGCAGTTCATCGACCGCCGCCGCACGCAGGTCTTCGGCGAGCGAGGTCTCGCGAAAAGCGTTCGGGAAATGCTTGACGATCACTCGTTCCCCGTCCCGCGGCGCAACGCTGTCGTAGATCAGCACGCCGTCCGTTTCCGGCAGGAAGAACGTCGCACCCGGGCGAGTCGATATGTGCTGTACATGGAACACCGGTGCGCCGCGTTTGCGAAACGCTTCGAGCAGGGTTGCGGCCCGCGCGGCCGCGGCCTCGGGTACGGCGAGCGGCATGCGCCCGCCGGCGAAGTAATCATTCTGGATGTCAATGATGACCAGTGCTTTGCTCATGCTCATGCCGCCCGCTTCTGCTGTTCGTAGCCTTTCAGGACCTCTGCGCGCAGCACGTCCCAGATTGCCTTGTGCAGATCGATGAAACGCGGCGTGACACGCACCTCGGCCACGTCGCGCGGGCGCGCCAGATCAATCGTGAACTCGCCGATCGGATGCGAAGCCGGCCCGGCCGACAACACGACCACACGGTCGCTCATCGCGATTGCCTCATCGAGGTCATGCGTGATGAACAGCACCGCCTTCTTCTTTGCCGCCCACAGCTCGAGTACCTCATTTTCCATCAGCTGGCGCGTCTGGACATCGAGTGCCGAGAACGGCTCGTCCATCAGGATGATGTCGGGGTCGAGCACCAGCGTCTGCGCCAGCGAAGTGCGCTTGCGCATACCGCCGGACAGCTGATGCGGATAGCGGTCGCCAAAACCGCCGAGTCCCACGCGCTTGAGCCAGGCATCTGCCTCACGCACCGCATCGGCCAGGGGCATGCCGCGAAACTCGAGTCCGGCGGTGACGTTGGCCAGCGTCGTGCGCCAGGGCATCAACGCTTCGGACTGGAACATGTACCCGGCGCGCGAGTTGATGCCAGCCAGCGGCGCGCCAAACACGCGCACCGAGCCGCTGCTCGGCTCAAGCAGACCCGCGGCCACATTCAGCAGCGTGCTCTTGCCGCATCCGGTGGGGCCGACCACGCTGACGAACTCGCCCGGTGCCACGTCGAGCGTCACATCCCTGACTGCCGTGTAGCGCTGTCCCGGCGCGTCGCGCGAGATGAAGGTGCAGGTGACGCGGTCGAGGGAAAGGGCGGCAGTCATTCTTCGTGATCCGTGATCCGTGATCTGTGATCCGTGATCGTTGACAGCGATCCGGCAAATCTGCACGGATCACCGATCACGAACAACGGATCACTTGTATTTCGCCAGCGCCTTCCTCACGAATTCGTTGGTATAGACCGCTTTCAGATCAAGCTTGGCCTCGGCGATGCTTGGGTCGGCGCTGGCCAGTGCACGCAGCGCGGTGGCAGAACCCGCATCGGGAATCATGCCGTCGGGCGACAGTGCGCCCTTGGCCTTGAGGAACGCATCGATGTAGATCGCGCGGTCCCCCAGGAGGTAGCTTTCAGGCACGGCCTTGATGATGTCAGAGGGGCCCGCCTGCTGGATCCACTTGTCGGCGCGCACGATCGCATTGGTCAGCGCCTGGATGACATTCGGATTCTTCTCGATGAACGCCACCGGCGCGTACAGGCAGGCGGCCGGCATCGGTCCGCCGAAGACCGCATCGGCGACCGCCACGTCGCGCGTATCCGAGACGATCTTGATGTCACCGGCGCGCGCAAGGATCGTGATCATCGGATCGAGGTTCGAGATCGCGTCGATCTGGCCCGAACGCATCGCCGCGACCGCGCCGCTCGACGCGCCAACGCCAACGATGGAGACATCGGTCGGCTTCAGGCCCGCCTTCGCCAACACGAAGTTCGCCATCACGTTCGTCGACGAACCCGGCGCGGTGACGCCGATCTTCTTGCCCTTCAGGTCGGCGACCGACTTGAAGTTGGGCATCGTCTTCGTGCTGACGCCGAGCACGATCTGCGGCGCGCGCCCCTGCAATACAAAGGCGCGCAACGGCTGCCCCTTGGCCTGCATGTTGACTGTGTGCTCGAAGGCCCCCGAGACGACGTCCGCACTGCCACCGACCACCGCGCGCAGCGCCTGGGAGCCTCCGGCGAAGTCGACGATGCTGACGTCGAGACCCTCGGCCTCGAAGTACTTCAACTGCTCGGCGATCGTCAGCGGCAGGTAATAGAGCAGATTCTTGCCGCCGACGGCGATCGTGACTTTCTTGCGTTCGAGTGCCTGCGCGCGCACCAGGGCCGGCGCGGCGGCCGTGGCGGCACAGGCGAGAAGAAGACTGCGTCGTTTCATGAGCGGATCATCCAGCGTTAGGTGAAGGTTCAGGCGCCGTTCGGGCGCTTCAGTCTGGCGCGGTCGACAAATTCAAAGCTGTGCTCGAGGCAGTGTCAATCCGCTCAGGTTCCACGGACCGGTCCGGCGACGAGAGATCGGCATCACCGCGGTCTCCTTGTCAGATGACGCCGTCTTCTCTGAGCGCGGCGATCTGCGATTCATCATACCCAAGCGAGGACAGCACCTCATCGGTATGTTCACCGAGTCGAGGGCCAAGCCAGCGCGTCTGTCCGGGTGTGGCCGACAGCTTCGGCGTCACTGCGGGCACCGCCAGCATGGTGCCGTCAGCCAGCGCATGCCGTTCGAACATCTGGCGAGCGGCGTACTGCGCGTCGCGGAACATGTCGGCCACACTGTAGATCTTCGACACCGGCACGTCGGCCGCCGTCAGCGTGGCCAGTGCTTCGTCGATGCCGCGATCCGAGCACCACGACTGGATCGCATCATCGATCTCCTGCGTGCGCGGCACGCGGCCGTCGTTGCGCGCCAGCGCCGGATCATTGGCCAGGTCGTGGCGACCCATCGCATTCATCAACCGCTTGAAGATTGCATCGCCGTTGCCGGCGATCACGATCGCTTCGCCATCGGCGCAGGTGTAGGTGTTCGACGGCACGATGCCCGGCAACGCGCCACCGGTGCGGGCGCGCACGACACCGGCGCGGTCGTACTCGGGCACGGTGCTCTCCATCATGTTGAACACCGCCTCGTACAAGGCGACGTCGACCATCTGTCCTTCACCACCGCCGACGAATGCGTCGCCTTCGCGACGCGGGCGACCGCCGGTCACGTCGCGATGACGCAGCGCCATCAGCGCACCGATGACACCGTGCAACGCCGCGATCGAATCGCCGATCGAGATGCCGATCCGCATCGGCGGTCGATCAGGAAAGCCGGAAACGAACCGGAGGCCCCCCATCGACTCGCCAATCGCGCCAAAGCCGGGCTTGTCCCGCATCGGCCCGGTCTGGCCGTAGCCCGACAGCCGGGCCATGATCGTTGCGGGGTTCGCAGCCCGCAGTTGCTCGTAGCCGAGCCCCCATTTCTCGAGCACGCCAGGACGATAGTTCTCGATCACGATGTCGGCATCGAGCGCGAGCCGCCGCGCGACTTCCTGTGCGCGTGTGTCCTTCAGGTTCAGCGTCACCGACTTCTTGTTGCGCGCCTGCACGTACCACCACAGCGAAGTGCCTTCGTGCAGATGGCGCCAGGTGCGGATCGGGTCGCCGCCCTCGGTGGCCTCGATCTTGATCACATCGGCGCCGAACTCCGCGCACATGCGCGCGGCGAACGGTCCGGCGATCAGGGTGCCGAGTTCGAGGATCTTTACGCCGGCCAGCGGTCCATTCATATCGCAGCACGAATCACTTCGAAGACTCCGGCGTGGCGTCGACGGCACAGTGGAGCACGCGATTGCCGCCGCGCCGTTTTGCGGCATACATCGCGTCGTCCGCACGCTGCACAAGCTTCAGCGCGCTCACTGAGTCCGCCGGTGCCAGCGCATAGCCAATACTCGCGGTCGCACGTTGCGGCAACGGCAACGCGGCAACTGCATCGTGCAGCGCCTGCAACAGGTGTTGTGCCAGCGATTGCGCGCCCGCTGCGTCGCGCACGTGCGCAAGCACAAGAAACTCGTCGCCGCCGAAGCGACCGACTGAGTCCTCGGCACGCACCGCATCGGCCAGCGCTCCCGCAGTGCGGACGAGCAATTCGTCTCCTTCGCGATGACCGCGCGTATCGTTGACGGCCTTGAGGTTATCGAGATCAATGAAGAACAGCGCCACCGGATTCGCGTGCGCGTCGGCCACTGCGGCATCGATGCGATCCATCATCGCGCGGCGGCTGTACACGTCGGTCAGCGCGTCGCGCTCGACGCTGCGGCGCAGCCGCTCCTGCACAATCGTCAGTTCGTGCACATCAACCGTCACCGTGTACACGCCGATCACCGCGCCTTGCGGATCGAAGTCCGGCACATAGCTGGTACGAAGCCAGCGCGGCCCCTGCTGCGCCAGCTCGGCAAGTCGCGTGTAGTGGACAGACTCACCCGCCAGCGCGCGCTCGAAGTACGGTTGATGTTCGGCCCAGCGCTTCGCCCCGCGGACCTCACCAATGTGGCGACCGAGTGCCTCGTCGGCCGCCATCCCGGCGCCCTCGACCCACGCCTTGTTGACGAAGCGGATCACGCAATTGGAGTCGACGTAAGTCAGCGGATACGGAATGTTCTCGGCGAACCGATCGAGCCGCCGGCGCGCGACTTCCAGAGTTTCGCGCGTGATTACGTCGTCGTGGATGTCAAAGGCGATCGTGAAGACCGCGGTCACTTTGCCGTCGGCATCGCGGTCGGGAAACACCTGCACGCGGGCCCAGCGCGCGGGCCGTTTCTGGTGCGTCAACATCCGTTCGTATCTGACCGTGCGGCCTTCGAACGCGGCAGCAAACGCATTGCGCGCCGCCGCCCACGCATCGGGGCCGTAGATTTCCTCCATCGTCCGCCCGAGAAGCTGGCTGCGATCGCACCCGGCCCAGGTCAAATACGGCGCGTTGCAGTAGAGCAAGCGGGCTTCGCGGTTCCAGCGGCCGATCGGCAGGTCGATCGCGTCGATCAGCCGCTCGTTATACGAAAGCTTCTGATCGATGCGGACGACGTTCGAATTCATCGCGGCCTGCGGGCGCCTCAACGCACGCCAGAAACAAAGATCGTGATCGTCGCCAGCCAGCCAACCAGCCAGAACACCGAGCGCGCCCAGTGCAAGTCGGCCAGATAGCAGGCGAGATACGCGACGCGCGCGCCGACGAAGATGGCGGCCAGCGCGTTGACGCGGTCAGCCGGTGCCTGAATCAGGTGCGCAGTGATCACCGCTGCGGCAAAGAACGGAAACGCCTCGAAGCTGTTCAACTGCGCCGCGTTGGCGCGCGCGCGGAATCCCTCCTGCTTCGCCAGCCACGCACGCGGATTGCGGTTGTTGAAGCGCTCGCCACCCGCCTTGGCGATCGTCGCACCCAGGTATGGCAGAAGGCCGGCGATCAGCACGCACCAGAACGCGATCGTCATGCGGACTCCGTCAGGCAGCGCGGCGATCGAGCATCGCCTGCGCCAGCGTGTTGACGTCGGTGTACTCGAGTTCGGCACCGGCCGGCACACCGCGTGCCAGCCGGGTGATCTTCAGCTGCGGATCGCGCGCACGCAGCAGTTCGGCGATGTAATGCGCAGTGGCGTCACCCTCGGGCGTGAACGATGTGGCGACGATCACTTCTCGCACCAGTCCGTCGCATGCTCGCGCGAGCAGCTGTTCCATCTGGATTTCGCGCGGGCCCACGCCATCCAGCGGCGACAGGCGCCCAAGCAGCACGAAGTACAGCCCGGAAAACGACAGCGACTGCTCCAGCATCAGCTGGTCTGACGGCGACTCGACCACGCACAACAGCCCGGCGTCGCGCTTGGGACTTGCGCAGGTTTCACAGATCTCCTGTTCGGTCAACGTATTGCAGCGGGCGCAATGGCGCACGTTCGCGTGTGCGGCAAGCAACGCCTCACCCAGCCGCACCGCGGTGTCGCGATCGTGCTGCAGCAGGTGAAAAACGATGCGCTGCGCCGAGCGCGGACCGATGCCCGGCAGGCGTTTGAGCGAATCGACCAGCTTGTCGAGTGTGGGGCCAAGCTTCATGCTCAAAACGGCAGCTTGAACCCCGGCGGCATCGGCATGCCGGCGGTGACCGACGACATCTTCTGCTGCGTGGTTTCCTCCGCGCGTCGCACCGCATCGTTGAACGCGGCCGCGACCAGGTCTTCCAGCATGTCCTTGTCATCACGCAACAGGCTGGGATCGACGCTGACCCGCCGCACCTGGTATTTGCAAGTCATCGTGATCTTGACCATGCCGGCGCCGGACTGCCCTTCGACCTCGATCGAAGCGAGCTCGTCCTGCATGCGCTTCATGTTCTCCTGCATCTTCTGCGCCTGCTGCATCAGCCCGGCGAGCTGGTTCTTCATCATGTGTCAGTCCTCGGTGTTGGAAAAACGAACCGGCGCTTTGCGCACGCAGGGTTCAATCGCTCAGGGTTCAATCGGCTTGATCGACGCGGGATCGACCGTTGCGCCGAAGTTCTCGATCAGTTCCTTGACGAACGGATCAGCGTAGATCGCTTCTTCGGCGCGCTTCTGCTTCTCTGCGCGTGCCTGCTCGGCAATGCCGGCCGCGGTCGGGCCGGCGGTCGCGCCGATCTCCACGCTGAGGCGAATTGAGCGACCGAAATGCTGCGCAAGCGCGGCCTTCAATCGCTCGAGGTTGGAGCCCTCCGCCAATGTCTTGATGGGCACGCGCAATTTGAAGTGATCGCGTTCGGTTGAGATCAGTTCGCTCCGCGTGGCCAGCTCGCGCACCATGCCGCTGATCTTCAGCTTTTCGACCAGCGCCGGCCAGTTGCCGTCGAACGAGACCATTGGCGCCGGTGTTGGAGACGAGGCCACCGGGGTGCTCGGCGTGGGCGCCCCGGTCGGCGCTGCCGCTTGCGGCTTGCTCGCCACTGGTCGAGAACGGGTTGGTGCAATCGCCGACGTCTCGTTCGTCGCATCGGCCGGCGCGAACGCGATCATGCGCAGCAGTGTCATCGTGAAGCCGGCGTACTCGTCCGGCGCGAGATGAAGATCATTGCGCCCATGCAGGGCGATCTGATACAGCAACTGCACCTCGTCCGGCGCAATGCTCTTCGCGAAACGCAGCACAGCGGCCGCGTTCTCTACCTCATCGCCCATTGCATCCGGCACCTGCTGCGCCAGCGCAATCCAGTGCAGCAGGCTCGCCAGGTCCCGCAACGCCTGGGCGAACGAGAAGCTGCGCTCCGCCATCTCGTCCGCGACCGCCAGCGCCTGCTTCGCGTCGCGCACGGCGACCGCATCGATCACGCGCACCAGCGTTGTGGTGTCGATGCTGCCGAGCATGTTGCGCACTGCCTCGAGCGTCACGTTGCCGGCGCTGTATGCGATCGCCTGATCGAGCAGCGACAGGCCGTCGCGCATGCTGCCGCGCGCGGCGTGGCCGAGCAACTTCAGCGCCGCGGGCTCCGCCGGGATGCCTTCCTTGCCGAGGATCTCGGCCATCAGCGCCGCCACCGCGGCCGGCGTCATCTGCTTCAGGTTGAACTGCAGGCAGCGGCTCAGCACGGTGGCCGGCAGCTTCTGCGGATCGGTGGTGGCAAGAATGAACTTGACGTAATCGGGCGGCTCTTCCAGCGTCTTGAGCATCGCGTTGAACGCGTGGGTGGTGAGCATGTGCACTTCATCGATCATGTAGACCTTGAAGCGCGCATTGCTCGGCGCATAGACAGCGCGCTCCAGCAGCGTGGTCATCTCGTCCACACCGCGGTTGCTGGCTGCATCCATCTCGATGTAGTCAACAAAGCGGCCGGCGTCGATCGCCTCGCATACCGCGCAGCGGTTGCAGGGCGTGGCAGTGATACCGCCCGTGCCGTCGGGGCCGATGCAGTTCAACGCCTTGGCCAGGATGCGCGACAGCGTGGTCTTGCCGACCCCACGCGTGCCGGTGAAAAGATACGCGTGGTGGATGCGTTTCTGTTCGAGCGCGTGCGTCAACGCGCGCACCACGTGCTCCTGCCCAACGAGCGAGGCGAAATCGCGCGGGCGCCACTTCCGTGCAAGAACCTGATACGACATGCGAACGATTCTACCCACGCGAAAGGTCGGGCGCGCCAGCGGCGAATGCGGAGCGGGAAGCCGTGCTCGACGGCGACGCCATCCCGCGCGATGATCGCGCCTCGCCATCCAAGCGAGCCTGCCCATGGAAACACTCGCCGGAACACTGGTTCGTCTTATTGCGCACGCAGTTCGGCTGGTGGTCCTCGTCTGCGGCTGCCTCGCGCCGACCGCGGCGCATGCCGACGACACGCTGCGGATCGGCTCCAAGCGCTTCACCGAGGCCTACATCCTGGCGCAGGTACTCGCGCAGACCGCGGAGGCCGGCAGCAAGTCGAAGACCGAAGTGAAGGCCGGACTCGGCAACACCGCGATCGTGTACGAGGCGCTGCGCTCGGGCGCGATCGATCTTTACCCGGAGTACACCGGCACGATCGATCTGGAGATCCTGAAGAATCCGGCGCCGACGTCGATCGAAGCGATGACCCGCCAGCTCGCGCCGCTCGGCTTCGGCATTGCGGTGCCGCTCGGCTTCAACAACGGCTATGCACTGGCGATGCGCGGCGCCGACGCCGATCGGCTCGGCATCAAGTCGTTGAGTGATCTGGCGCGCCATTCCGAACTCAAGCTGGGCCTGTCCAACGAATTCATCGGCCGCGCCGATGGCTGGCGCGGGCTCGCGCAGCGCTACGAGCTGCCGCACAAACCGGTCGGCCTCGATCACGGCATCGCGTTCGACGCGATTGCCAAGGGACAGATCGACGTGACCGACATCTACACCACCGACGCGCAGATCGAGAAGATGAGCCTGCGCGTGCTCGCCGACGACCGCGGCTACTTCCCGCGCTACGAGGCGGTCTTGCTTTACCGGCTCGATGTGCCGACGCGTTTCCCGCTCGCGTGGAAGGCGCTGCAAACGCTGGCGGGAACAATCGACGAGCGCGCGATGATCGCGATGAACGCGCGCGCCGAGATCAAAGGCGTGCCGTTCGAGCAGATCGCGCGCGACCACCTTGCCGGCGAGGCCAAGACCATGGGAGAGCGGCGCGGCGTCTGGGCCAAGCTTGTCGGCCCCGACCTCGGCCGGCTGACGCTGCAGCACCTGTGGCTGGTCGCCGCATCGGTGGCGGCCGCTGCGTTGATCGGCATTCCGCTCGCGCTGCTGGTCGCACCCTACCCGCGCGTGCGCGTCAGCGTGCTCGGCGCAACTGGACTGCTGCAGACCATTCCGTCATTGGCGCTGCTGGCGGCGCTGATCTCGTGGCTCGGCATCATCGGCACTGTGCCGGCGCTCATCGCGCTGACGCTGTACGCGCTGCTGCCGATCATGCGCAACACCTGCACCGGCGTGGCGGAGATCTCCACCGGGCTGATCGACGCCGCGCGCGCGCTCGGCCTGTCGAATGGACTGCGGCTGCGGCTGATCGAGCTGCCGCTCGCGTTGCCAACGATCATCGCCGGTGTGCGCACCGCTGCCGTGATCGCGGTCGGCACCGCGACGATCGCCGCGTTCATCGGCGCCGGCGGATACGGCGAGCGGATCGTGACCGGCCTGGCGCTGAACGATGGGGCGCTGCTGCTCGCCGGCGCGCTGCCGGCCGCGCTGATGGCTGTGGCGTGCGAACTGTTGTTCGAAGGATTCGAAGCGGCCATCCGGCGCCGGCGCGGAATCGAGGCGAAATGACCAACGAACTCTGTTTTCTCACCGCATGCGAAGTTTCCGCGCGCATCCGCCGCCGCGAGGTCTCCGCGCTCGAAGTGATGCAGGCGCACGTCGCGCAGATCGAAGGCGTCAATCCACGTGTGAATGCGATCGTCACGTTTCATCCGGAGCGTGCGCTGGCGCAAGCGCGCGCGGCGGACGAGATGCAGGCACGCGGCGAGCCGCTCAGAATCCTTCACGGATTGCCGACGGCGCACAAGGACCTGGTGCCCACCAAGGGCGTGCGCACAACGTGGGGTTCGCCGATCTACAAGGACTTCGTGCCCGGAGAAGATGCGCTGATCGTCGAACGGCAACGCGACGCCGGCGCAATCTCCGTCGGCAAGACCAATACGCCGGAGTTCGGCGCCGGCTCGCAGACCTTCAACGCGGTGTTCGGGGCCACGCGCAATCCATATGACCTCTCGCGCACCTGCGGCGGTTCGTCCGGCGGCGCGGCGGTTGCACTTGCGTGCGGCATGGTGCCGATCGCCGACGGCAGCGACCTCGGCGGCAGTCTGCGCAACCCCGCCAGTTTCTGCAACGTCGTCGGCATGCGCGGCTCCGCAGGCCGGGTGCCGAAGCACCCGACAAAGCTGGCGTGGAACACGCTGTCGGTCGAAGGTGCGATGGGGCGCACGGTCGAGGATGTGGCGTTGATGATGCAGGCGATCAGCGGACCGGATGCGCGCGTACCGATTTCGCTGACGGAACCCGGATCGATCTTCGCGCAACCGCTTGCGCGTGACTTCAACAACACGCGCGTGGCATGGGCCTCGACTCTCGGCGGGCTGGGACCCGTTGATGGGCGCGTGGTCGCAGCGATCGAAGCGCAGCGCACGACGTTCGAGACGCTGGGTTGCCGTACCGCCGACGCGATGCCCGACCTGCGCGACGCCGACGAGGTCTTCCGCGTGCAGCGGGCACAGATCTTTGCCGCATCGCATGCCGATCTGCTGGAGAAGCACCGCGACCAGATGAAGGACACGGTGATCTGGAATATCGAGCAGGGACTCAAACTCACAAGCCAGCAGATCGCGGCGGCGGAACTGCAGCGCACCGCCCTCTTCCAGCGCGTGCACGCCTTCTTCGAAAAGTTTGAGTTTCTCGTGCTGCCCGTGTCGCAGGTGCCGCCGTTCCCGGTCGACCAGCCGTGGGTGCGCGAGATCAACGGCCAGCCAATGGCCGACTATCTGGAATGGATGAAGTCGTGCCTGCTGATCACCGTCACCGGCCACCCCGCGTTGTCAGTGCCGTGCGGCTTCACACCCAAGGGATTGCCCGTCGGCGTGCAGATTGTCGGCCGCTATCGCGATGACTTCGGCGTGCTGCAGTTGGGCTATGCGTTCCAGCAGGCCACGGGCTTCTGGCAGCGCGCACCTCAACTCTCACCGAGACGCGCGAGCGCATCGCCGCTGACACGGCAGATGCGCCAGTCCGGCAGAACCTCCGCGCCGAGCGATTGGTAGAAATCGATCGACGGCTGATTCCAGTCGAGCACCGCCCACTCGAATCGCCCGCAATTGCGATCAACCGCCAGCCGCGCTACGTGCCGCATCAACGCCTTGCCGTAGCCCCGCCCGCGCGCCTGAGGGACGACGAACAGATCCTCCAGGTACAGGCCGCGCCGCGCGAGGAAGGTGGAGAAGTTATGGAAGAACAGCGCGAACGCGACCGGCCGTGCGCGCTCCCATCCGATCACCGCCTCGATCACCGGCCGCTCGCCGAACAGTTCGTGTCGCAACTGCGTTTCATTGCCCACGACCATGTGCGACAGCTTCTCGTAATCCGCGAGGCCGCGGATCAGTGCAAGCAGCACGCCGCAGTCCTCAGCGCGCGCGGGTTCGATGCGAAAGGTCATGAGGATCTCGGCCGGTGTGGGGGAGGTCCAGGAGAGGCGCCGCCCCTCCTGCATCAAGACAAGGGACTAGGCGTTCCGGCTTGCGGCCGGACGCCTCACTCGCCCGATGGGCGAGTGAGGCGAGCCTTGTCCTCGGCACTGAAGGAAATCCGCTGTGGCTGCTTCGTTCCCGACCTGACCAGGTTCACGGCACCTCCATGCGAGGGGGCCCGCCGCGGCGAATGGTATCAGCCGACCCTGTGCATGCAGGTCTTCATTCTCCAGCGGCGATTCGGTCAAGAGTCTTGCGAGCCGTTGCTGCCTGTCGAGAGATAGAGAGGCGGACGCTGGCGGACTTCGACCTGCGGCCACAAGGGTGGGCCCATGCGTGGCGGACTGAACGTCAGCAAACGGTCGATGACCTGCCGTTCCGACCTGCAAGCTTTGAGGCAGGACTCGACCCGAACAGGACAGTGACGATTTTCCGGTCGATTGACCCGTGTACCTTGAGAGCCGCGATCCCCATCTTCGCCGACAGCGGCCTTTGGAGAATTGGGCTCTCCCCACGAAGGACAGCGATATGGGCTTGATTGGGAACTCTCACAGCCGGCCAGAAAGCGTGCTTCATCACGCAGGCGCGCGGCCGCAGATAACCGACATGCGTCACGACTCTCAACTCGCGAGGTCCAGCGGTGGCACGCGCCTTGCACATTGTTAGCACGTTTGCTAACATTTGCGAATGGCGTTCGAGATCGAGTACTTCCATGAGTGGGTACGCGCAGAGATCGAATCG
>Ga0209261_10000018_pt1 | contig 42150 bp, 35 predicted proteins | sample DOMMetBare1Fresh_FD_187470 | JGI IMG/M metagenome (GOLD analysis project Ga0209261, IMG submission 187470) | Wetland sediment microbial communities from St. Louis River estuary, USA, under dissolved organic matter induced mercury methylation -... | ecosystem: Environmental > Aquatic >...
CACCTGATCTCGGGATTGATAAAGGAAAAAGAGATCGATCAAAAAGCAGAACAACTTCTACAGGAATATACCGACAAAGCATATCGTGAACTGGACCAGTTGGGAAACCTGAAAATGAAACTGAGTTTATATACTGTTTTGGGGAAAATATTCTGATATTTATTCCGTGACTCACTCCTCCTCCCATATTCGGATTTACCAACAAATGATTGAATTCCTTGGGGAAGCCATCGGTTTGCTAGACATACAGGGACGAGAAGAATTCGTGCAATTTATTCTTGGACAACAAAATTCGGATGGTGGCTTTAAAGATCGCGGCGGAAGATCGGATTTATATTATTCGCTGTTCGGAGGGCTGATGTTAAGGGCAGCGGAAAAGGAGACCGAAGACCGGAAACCGGATATCAAAACTCCGCACCCTGAGAGCAACGCAGTCGAAGTGGCAATCCTGAAACTAAAACAATTTATCGGTAAACAAATTTCGGCGGATGCGCCCGGATTTATTGAGAAATGTTGTTTAGTGCTGCTACAAAAAGAACTGAAAACCGGACGAAATTCACAAATCAAAGCTCTGATCTCATTGGGTAAATCTTTTTTTAAAGAACGTCATTCCATCAATTTGTCTTACCGTAGTTTTGTATTCTTTCTGACATTGGATGCCGTTTTACCTTTTCGCAAAATCCTGAAATTTGGAGCTAAAAAGATGTTGGGGCGAACAACGGTTGATCCGAATTCGCCATGTTCTGAAGTGGCTGCCAAAGTTTTCCTGCAAGAAATGATGAATCGGAATGGATCGGAAGATCAGGAATTGCTGAAGTCGTTTGTCTGTGAAACGGGCGGATTCAAGGCTTTTGCACACCTAAATAATGCAGATATGTTATCAAGTGCAGTCGCACTGTATGCGCTAAATTATGCCGATTGCGATTTAAGATTACTGAAGCCAGCCTGCCTCGATTTCATCGGACAAAATTTCTCGAATGGCGCTTTCCTTTCAGGTGATGGGGACCATACCGCCGATGTGGAATATACCTTTTATGGATTGCTTACATTGGGGGTATTGGCAGACTGATACGATGACTGGAGTTCATCGTATCAGTAGATTGTATGTTGAACTATTCTTCAATACTTTAGTATCTTGCATCCTGAAACAAAAATCAATATGAACTCGCATATTCACACCCAATTCTCCGATTTTAGTAACCTGCTTCTCCAAAAGCGCAATGTTGCGGGTTATTGGGAAGGTCGGCTTTCGTCGAGCGCTTTGGGTGTGGCTGTTGCCATTACCGCGCTGCACTTTTACGATGCTCCTGGTAATACTTCTGAAATTCTATCGGGTTTAAAGTGGTTGGATGCAAATATCAATGTTGATGGTGGTTTTGGCGATTCACCGGTAAGTTCAAGTAATGTGAGCACCAGTTTGCTGTGTTATTCGGCAGTAAAAGCTTGCAGTGTGGAAAGTCAATTCAATTCTCTGCTTCTGAAAATTGGAGATTACCTACTCTCTCAAAAAATTGATGTCAATTCGGAACAACTCATACCGGCAATACTCGATTTTTACAAGACCGACCGCACTTTTTCAGTTCCAATCCTGACCATGTGCGCTTTGTGTGGCGTTCCCGGGGAAGAAGCATTTGAATCTATTCCTCAGTTGCCGTTTGAACTTTCATTGTTGCCGCGCTCATTTTACAGCATGTTAAACCTGAGTGTGGTGAGTTATGCTATCCCGGCGTTGATTGGAGTAGGTATTGCCATATTCGGGCACAAACAACGAAAAAATCCGGTGATGAGATGGATTCGGGAAGCTTCAGTGAAAAAATCGCTGGCTTTACTTCGGAAAATTCAGCCGGAAAGTGGCGGCTATCTGGAAGCTATTCCGTTAACAGCATTCGTTTGCTTGTGTCTGATTGAATCGGGTTACCGCGATCTGGAAGTGGTTCGCGATGGAATGAATTTTCTGAAACGCACCAAGCGCGAAGATGGAAGCTGGCCAATCGATATTGATCTGTCAACATGGGTGACCACACTAGCCGTGAAGTCGGTAAAGAATCATCCGGATGTTTTGACTTCAGATGATAAACAAAAGCTTACCAACCATTTGCTGGCCATTCAGAATAAAGAAATTCATCCGTTTAATGGCACATATCCCGGCGGCTGGGGCTGGACATCGCATTCAGGTTCAGTACCCGATGGTGACGATACGCCCGGAACTATACTGGCTTTGCTGGCTCTGAATCAGGAAAATCCGGACGTCGTTCGTGAGGCTGTTTTATCCGGAGTCGGCTGGCTAAGTCAGCTTCAGAATAGCGATGGCGGATTCCCGACTTTTTCCCGGGGATGGGGCAAGTTGCCGTTTGATCAAAGCTGTGCCGATTTAACTGGTCATGCCATTCTGGCCTTAGCTAAAACAGTTCATGTTTATGAAGATTTACTTAGCCAAAAACAGCTTTCCGGAATACGGAAATCGTTTGTCAGATCGGTTATTTATCTGGAAAAACATCAGAACAAATCGGGTTTCTGGCTGCCATTGTGGTTCGGGAATCAGCACACTGAAGATCACACTAATCCGGTTTATGGAACTGCCCGGGTGACTGCTTACCTGAATGAAACATCTAATACTCAACTTGGCAAAGAATATTCGGTAATCCTGAAACTGATGATTGATCGGGGATGCCATTATCTTGCTTCTGTACAAAATCAGGATGGAAGCTGGGGCGGAGCGAAAAATATACCTGGAAGCATCGAAGAAACTTCGCTGGCTATTACTGCTTTGTGCCGAAACGGATATCAGGAGGAATGTAGAAAAGGACTGGAGTGGCTTTCCGGAAAAATAAAATCCGACGGGCTTATTGCATCACCCATCGGATTATATTTTGCATCGTTGTGGTACGACGAAGAAATGTACCCACTAACGGCTTATCTGGAATGTTTATCTTCAGTTAAAGAGGAATATAATTTCAACACACGTTAACTTGGAATTTGGAACCTGGAATTTGGAACTCTTACCAGCTTCCGCCGGCGCCGCCACCACCAAAACTGCCACCGCCGAAGCCTCCAAATCCGCCGCCACCGCCGCCGAAACCGCCACTTCCCCCCGAGAATCCACCAAAGGAACCTCCGCCGCGGTTGCCGCCCAGTAATCCTAATGCCAGCCAGAAAGGTAAACTTCCCCGGGTACTGTACCCTCCGCCTCTTCCACCTTTAAAAATAGAGACCAGAATAATGATGAAAAGTATGACAAGGAAAAATCCTCCTCCACCCTTTTCCGATTTCTTTCCGGCATATTTCTTTTGGTAAGCATCAGCGGTAAATTCGCCGGAAGCAAGACTCATTATCACTTTCGTGCCGGCAGACAAACCTCCGTATATATCATTCTCCTTAAACCGGGGAATCATTTCATGATTAACCACTGTACGATTAACCACAGCGTCAGGAATAACACCTTCTAAACCATACCCTACCGCAACAAATACAAGGCCTCTTTCATTTCCGATTTTAGGTTTAAAAACAACCACTATTCCGTTGTTTTTCCCTTGTTGTCCGACACCCCATTTTTCACCAACTTTAAAAGCATAATCTGAAATTTCATAACCGTTGAGGGTTGGCACAGTAATTACGCAAATCTGTGTGGAAGTCTGATCATTAAACTGGACCAGATCATTTTCGAGCTGTTGCTCTTCCTGATCGGAAAGCACATTAGCCATGTCGTTCACTAATCGGGGTGGATTAGGACGTTCAGGAATATCCTGCGCAAAAACAGAAAAAGAAAAAAGAAAAAGGGAAAAATAAAGTACGAATTTTTTCATCTTATAAGTTTTTATCGAAGGATATTTCATTGGAAAGTTCGTTTTCATCTTCTTTTTGATACGGGAAATTGGCTTTTAATTGTTCTCCGGCCATCAGAATACCTTTAGTCAGTCCTTCGGTAAACTTACCCTCTTTGAAATAGGTAAGCATTGTTTCCTTAATTACATCCCAGAAGTCGGTGGGAACCAGTTTGTTTATTCCGGCATCACCAATAATAGCAAATTTTCTGTCGTGAACAGCCAAATAGAAGAGAACTCCATTGCGTTGTTCAGTCTTGTGCATATTTAATTTTTCAAAAATATAGGCAGCACGATCCAGAACATCGAGTTTACATTGACCTTCGGCATGTAACCGAATTTCACCTGAAGTATTTTTCTCTGCTTCGGCAATGGCATCGGTTATTTGCTTCTTTTCTTCTTTACTGAAAAAATTTTCGACTGACATTTTGTTGGAATTAGTGGTGAATGAATAAAAGAAGCAACTGGCTGCCAGCATATAACAGCTAACAGCCAGTTACTATTCTTAGAATTTTACTTCAGGTGCTTTTTCAGCGCCCTTTTCGGCCTCAAAGTAAGCTTTCTTTTCGAATCCACCCATACCTGCTATTATGCCGTTTGGAACTTTCCGTATATAGGTATTATAGGTCTGAGCGCTTTCATTAAATTTCATACGCTCCACTGTGATACGGTTTTCTGTCCCTTCCAGTTGGGATTGCAAATCCAAAAAGCCCTGGTTGGCTTTCAATTCGGGATATTTCTCAACAACAACCATTAATCGGCCCAATGCAGATGACAAACCTGTTTGTGCTTGCTGGAAATTCTGAATTGACTGTGCATCGAGCTTATTGGGGTCAACTGTTACCTGAGTTGCTTTTGCGCGAGCTTCGATTACCTGAGTTAAGGTTTCCTTTTCGAAATCGGCATAGCCTTTTACCGTACTAACCAAATTTGGAATCAAATCAGACCGGCGCTGATAGACATTTTCAACCTGCGACCATTGGGCTTTCACTCCTTCATCCATGCTGACCATTTTGTTGAAGGTTCTAAAATACCACGAAACCGCAATAAAAATTACAACTGCAATAATTGCTAAAATAATCCACGTCTTTTTCATCTTATTTCCTTTTTAATTTAATTTCTAATTTAAGCAAAATATGAACAATCTCCGTTCAAATAATGTCTGCAAATGTTGCATAACTACTTCGAAAACCTGAAAGATTATCGGGGAATGTATCTTTTTTGCCGTTATAAACCATGCTTCAAAAGGCGAACCAAAAAAAAATTGTCAGGAAGTAATTGATCCAGTTACTACTCTTTTGGCAGCATTCATCAAGGTACTTCCAAAATGTAACCGAATTCCCTTATTAAGACTATTCAAAAAATATGGAATATGGCCGCTCAATTTCAGCGTATAGTTCTTCCAGTCCGAAAGCACGGCTTTTTCGGATAGTTTCGCGGCCAGCAAAGAAAACAAGTATGGTAGGTGCAGCAAATACACGGTTTTGTGCTGCAAGTTCAGGAATTCGATCCGATTCGATGTAAATCATTTTCATTTCAGGAAACGATTCTTGCAACATCGCGATGATTTTTGGCTTCAGCACTTTGCAAACCGAACAATTATCGGTGGAAAAATATGACAGAACGGCATCGTTCTCTGCCAATATCTCATTAAACTGCTGAATAGATTGGATGGTTTCCATTATTCGTATTGTCCGGTGGCAAGCAAAACAAGGGTACAGGCAATTTCAGGATAAATGCCATTACTTTTTAGCATACTTTCAAACTCAGGATTTTCAGTACCGGGATTAAAGATTACCCGCTTAGGTTTCAGGTTCAGAATGTATTGGTAATATTCCGGTTGATTTTGCGGGCCGACGTATAAGGTAACGGTATCAATTTCTTCAAAAAGTACTTTTTCTGAATTGAATGGAATGCCGTTTACCTGGCCTTCGCGCAATCCGATGGCTACAACTTCGTGATTATGTGACAGCAAGGCTTTGATTGCTTTATTCGAATAACGATCAGGATTTTCGCTTGCCCCAATGACGAGTGTTTTCTTCATACTTCAACTATTTTTTCAAGCAAAACAACCGCATGAACTGAAATCCCTTCTTCCCTGCCTTCAAAGCCCAATTCTTCAGTGGTCGTGGCTTTAATTGAAACGGCATCGACATCCATCCCGAGTAGCCGGGCAAGTGTCTCTTCCATTTCAGGAATATAGGGTTTTAATTTGGGTTGTTGTGCTGCAATGGTAACATCCAGATTTCCGATGCAGTAATTTTTTGATGCAATTAGCGAATTCGTTTTTTCCAGCAAAACTTTACTGTCAATGTTTTTGAATTCAGAAGAAGTATCAGGAAAATGACGGCCAATATCGCCCATTTTGGCCGCTCCCAGCATGGCATCACACAGGGCATGAATCAGCACATCGCCATCGGAATGAGCAATGGTGCCTTTGGTATGTGGAACAAGAACACCGCCCAGCCAAAGAGATTCTCCCTCGGCTAACCGGTGTACATCATATCCATATCCTATCCGGAAATTCATGGTATTTCAAATTTTTGATTCCAATCCTTTTAGGAGAAGAACCTGAAAATACTTATCGCTTCTGTTTATTAAAAGCTTCAAAATCGAAAGAAAGTGTAAACCGCAGCGTATTGGCAAGCGGGTTATTCTGTGCAACTGGCAGTAAATAAGAGAAATCAAGAGCGAAAACATTCATTTTCAAACCGGCTCCTGCGGTAAAAAACTTCCGGTTTCCTTTGGTGACATCTTCGTAATAATAACCTGCACGAAGGGCAAACTGTTTGTTATACCAGTATTCGGCTCCAACCGAAAAGTTGATTTCCTTAAATTCCTCAGACATCCCGCCGGGAGCATCAGCAAATGAACTGAAAATTCCGCCGATCGGTGATTTATCTGAAGTAGAACCATTAAAAATGTCCACCTTCGAACTATCAGGAGTTGGCACCAATAATTTATTGGCATCGAAAGCAAAAGTAATCGTATTGTATTTATCCATTTCGGTTTTGTATGATAAACCCAATTTCAGATTAGTTGGTATAAAATCCTTTGTTTCGCCATCGGTGTAGGATATTTTGCTACCAATGTTCGAAATATCAATACCTGCAGCGATAGTTGACATTTTTCTGTTCACCCTGATTTCATTCTGATAATAAAAAGCCACATCGGCCGCATACGAATTTCCGGCATGGGTTTCTACTCCATTTACCAACTGTCCGCCGGTGAGGTCGGAACGAATGTACCGAAGCGCAACTGCTCCTGAAAAATTTTCAGATAAAAGTCTGGTATAACCCATATCAACTGCAAATTCGTTAGGACTTTGTTGTCCGGTAGGATCGCCGTATTCACTCATAAATGTGATGTCGCCCAATGTAAAATATCTCAACGAAGCACTCATCGTTTGTTTATCGTCCAGTCTTTTATATCCAACTAAATAAGCCAGGTTAATATCTGACACCAAATTTCGAAGCCAGGGTGTGTATGACAATCCAATTCCCATTTCACTTTCAGCAAATGCATATTTGGCAGGATTCCAATGCTGCGAGTTTACATCAGGAGATGTTGCAACACCGGCATCTCCCATTGCACCGGCGCGCGAGTCAGGAGCAATGGTTAAAAATGGCACACCGGTAGTAATTGTATTCGCTCCGGTTGTCGAAGTTTTGCTTTGTGCCTGAACAAGTTGAACAACAGATCCAACGTATAGAATGACAATAAGTAAAAGGGATAATTTCTTCATGGTAAAAATCAATCAAATTTTGAATGTGCAAATATAAATCTTTGTATAAGAGTTACCTCATTTGAAATCTCAAAAAACTAAACGGACAACGGGCTAAAAAAGTATGAACCGGAATATTTATCCTAAAAAACTAATGATTGACATAAACCAGCCGTCCCGAAGCAGATCCGGTTTTGCCATCAGAAGTAGTCACTGACAGCCGGTAAATATAAACTCCGGCTCTCATCCGGACAGCCCGGCTTACCGGTGCCCAGACCAAAGGCTGACTTTCCGTGCCTTGCGAACTAATGTTTACAGGATACATATCGACACGCAGGCCAGATGACTGGAAAACTTCCAGTTCGACTTTAAATGTTTCACCTGGCTGATTGTGTGTGAAAATAAAATTCGTTTGGTCCTGCATCGGATTCGGATAACACATGACACTTTCAATGCGGAATTCATCTTTCACAACAAAATGAATCTCTTTCTCTGAGGAATTATTCATCACATCCCATACTTTAATCTTTAAAGTATGATTTCCATCCGCAAGATTGGTCAGCGGAAATATGATTGAACCTTCGGTGTATTTATCCAGGCTGGCCTGAAAATAATCATTCAGAACCATCACATTCGAATTGTCACCATCCAGAACAGCTGTAATATCATGGCCGATTCCGGTTCCTGCAGTGTTAATCCCTGTATTATCCCTGATATTCGCAATTAAAACCGAACTTGCACTCACAACTCCACCATCCTTAAAAGATTCAGAGTTCAGGAACAATTCGATTTCCGGACCTTTGGTGTCAGTAACTGAAGAATTAGATGACCCACCAATGTAAAAACCATCGAAATAGCCTTGCGCATCGACTGAGTCATTATAAGCATAATACATGATTTTGCCCTTGTCAAGTTTGTAGGATATATCTTTTGGAACGAAGAAAGTGAATTCAAAATCACCGTTTTTTACAGTCGCAAGACCACGGTAAATAATATTGTTCTGCACAGTATAATCCATCTGTTCCTCACCTCCGTTACCCAATGTTTTTACCTGCATGGTTTTATCGTAAACGGTAGGAATAATTTCTCCATTAAAAGAACTTAGTTTCGAACCCTTATCATCAGCAACAAAACCTTTAATGGTAACTACCGAAAGTGGCCGGATGGTATCCAGATTTGTATCAACAATCTGCCCATCAATACTGGAGGTTTTTACCTGGTAGGCAGGATTGGCAAGTCTCAAGGCGGGATCGGCCATCAAAGTGAAATTTAACTGATTAATTCCGGTATTCGCTGCAGCTTTGGCTAAACGCATTACATCTCCTAAACGCAGTTTATTGCCTGATGCATCCTTTTCAAAAATATATTTGAAAAATTTACTGTTCAAAACAAAATTGGCTCCTGAATAAACCAACCGGGTAGTGGAAAATAAACCAATTCCGCCTCCACCCGAATTAAAGAGGATTTGTTCACCAGCCGACATTTCATCAGCATCGAAACGACTGAACTCACACGTGGCTGTTACAAAAATGGGCAAGCGGGAGTAATTGCTCCAGCTATTGATGATTCCTACATCCAGAACCCTTTCATCAGCCAGATATTTTTCATTGGCATGCCCGGTATAATTCATTACCAGTGTTCCTTGTTTTACCCGGGTATTAATGGCAGTTGTCACATCCGGATATTTTTCGCCTCCGGAACTTGAAATCTGACGGTAAGCATCGAAATAAATTTTATCGGCATAAAACGCAGGATTAGATTTATTCAGTGAATTGGCCATACTTTCAGCCTGGCCCATGTGCGTGCTGTTATCTTCATCATCGGCTATGAAAGTTACCACATTTCTCCAGTTTCCCATGGCATCCTGCTTGCTGTAATTCTTGATTTTTTCAACCACAATTTTCGCCTCTTCTTTGGTTTGAGCCGGTATCCTGCCAATTCCCAAATCAACTGTTCCAGAATATCCACCTTCATTTTCATCCAGAAAAACAAAAAAATCATCGGTAACAAACGATTCGGTAGGTGATAGTGAATTATCCGACTGGAAAGTAGGTATCAGATTCAGGTTTTTACCCAGAATATTTCGGTTATCATAGGTTCCGTCCCCCATCAGTAAAACGTATTTCAGTGTATTCTTCCCACTTTGCTGGCCCCGGTCATAAAGCATCCTGAAATAATTCCGAAAACCGGATGGATCCGGAAGTCCACCTGAAAATTCGTTGTAAATAAGTTCAGGAGTAACAACCCGCACCGACATTTGATCGGTCGTACGGTGATAATTTGCCAGCTCATTCGCTTCATCAATCAGTTTCGAATGAGATACAATTATTAATTCTGACAACCCTTCGGCGTGTAAGTTTTGGTTTGGCACAGTTCCAACCTTGTCGGGCACAGGAATTGATCCGGACGGATTAAATGCCACATATTCGCGCAATAAGGCAGAATTCGATTTAAATTTCAGCTGATCGTTTGTAATGGTGGCAGGTATTTCCACCACATTCCCGACTTCCGTTACATCGAGTATTTTCATGTTCGCCGTTGCACCGCTCAGCACAAATTCGGAAACCGGAATTGCTCCTTCAACCCCTCTCCCCCGAAAAATATAGGAGTCAGAATTTATATTTAAAAGACTTTTGTAGTTAACGGCAATATAATCGAGCCAGGCATCAGAAGAACTGTTGGATGCAGCATACGTTAATTTGAACTGAAGATTTTTCGAAGGTGGAATCTCGGTAAATTCAATCTGACGGTCATCTGCAAAATAGACTGTAGGATCGCTTACATCAACTGGTTGAAAATTGATGTCATTTACTGATTTCCCGTTCAGAGAAACATTCATACTATTCGCTGAAGACGATTTTCCAGCTACAGAAACTGAAAATGTAGCAGGTTTTGTCAGGTCAGGATTATCTAATGTTACATTGATGGTTTGTGAAGAACCTGCAATGAAATGCTCTCCAAACCATTGACTTCCGGAAGAAATCAGGTTTGACAATTCTTTTTCGGAGAAGGTAATGTTTGGGAATGAGTATACCTGTTGCCCGGCAGTTGCTCCAATTTCAGCAGCTTTATTAATGGTTTTGATGTTTCCTGCATCAGTCAGATAAAAATAAGTATCTGGGGTGTAAAAGTTTAGCTGATGTTTTAGCAAGCCGGTTTCAGGATTCTGGATTAGCTGAGTATTTCCGGTAGAATAAAAGAATAAACAATCTTTCCCTGAGCCGTCCTTTCCCTTATAAACCGGACAAGAAATCAAATCGTCAAATTGAATGTCCCGATTTAAAGTTGGCAGCATATATCCGCCATTTCCATAGATCGCAACCTGTTCTGGATTTGAATATCCCCAGGTTTTTAGCTGATCGTAAGTGATTTTATAAATTCCTTTAGCCTTTGTTTTAATCTTTGTCCATTTACCTGATGCCAATACTGAAGTGGATTTCCATGGATACGGAGCTTTTGCAGATTTTAATTTGGTCGACTTTTCAACAATGCTGACAGTAAATTTCACCAATCGTTCTAACTGGCCCTTCCTTTTTAAAAATGGATTAACCGTTAACCGCAAAAATGTTCTGCCAGCTGAAGTTCCTGTTTCCGACCAATATTTTAAACTGTCAGCCGGAATTTGTATTCCAGCGGGCATCGAATCATCAAAAGGCTCATAAACCGCATCCTTAATAAAGACCTCACCGGTAGTTCCGCTTAGTTCAAAACTTTCAAACCAAAATGGCAATCCCGATTGGTCAATAATAACACTTCCTTCAAATCCGGCTAATGCTTTAGAATTATTTTCAGCAGAACTACCAGTCTGGTACCAGTTTATAGTTCTCGTGAAATCATCAGCCCAAATGCTAAATGAAACGATTAAAAATAAAAACGAAGTAGATAGTTTTAACATTTTGAGTTGTAATATTCAGTATTGAGTAAACGGATTTATCCAATCAATAGTATAATGTTATGTTTCCAAAGTAAATAAAAATAATTGCAAAATGCAGGCATTTGCTGCTTTGCGATGTAACTGTAACAAACATTAGCAAAAAAAAGATTGATTACCTGAACAATATCAATTCAACAATTTAGTTATATTTGTGAGTCTTTTAAAAAACAACAGTTAAGAAGAAAGCAGTGAATTAATTCGAAAAGTCATTCATTAACAGTGAATACTTTAAAAATAAGATTCATACAGCAGTAAAAAATACAAATTATAGACAAATGAAATTGAGATCCATAATGTTATTTGGTCTTGCTGCTTTGATGGCAGGATGCGGATTGTTTGGAAAAGGCAAAGGTGGCGGAACCGGCACTTCACATTCAACTGGATGGGAATTTGGCGATCCTAAAAACGGTGGCTTTCTTGCAGATGAAAATTATGAAGGTCAGGAAACCGGACCAGGACTAATTTTTATAGAAGGAGGTACTTTTACCATGGGTCGCGTGGAGCAGGATGTGATGTATGACTGGAATAATACTCCCCGACGAGTTACAGTTGCTTCATTCTACATGGATGAGACAGAAGTTTCAAACCTTGATTATCGTGAATATTTATTCTGGATAAAAAGAGTTTATCCAGGCAATCTGGCAAAATACAAAGAAGCAATACCTGACACTTTAGTCTGGAGAGAAGAGTTGGCATATAACGAACCATACATAACCGATTATCTTCGGCATCCGGCTTATGGCGAGTACCCGGTAGTTGGAGTTTCATGGAAACAGGCTGACGCATATGCCAAATGGAGAACTGATCGTGTAAACGAAAAGTTACTTATTGACAAGGGAATTATCGTTCAGGATAATACCCAAAGTGGCCAGAATGTATTCACTACAGAAACTTTCCTTGCGGGTATGTATCAGGGAACTGAAGGTAAAAAACCTTTGAAGGATGCTGCAGGAACAGCCAGAAAAATTCGGTGGGAAGATGGTTTGCTTTTACCAAACTACAGGCTGCCAACCGAAGCTGAGTGGGAATATGCTGCTCTGGGTTTAGTTGGAAATACTGAAGATGAATTATTGACCGATCGAAAGTTATATCCCTGGAAAGGTTCTCATTTGCGCGATGATGCAAAGAAAACAAAGGGTCAGATGTTGGCAAACTTCACCCGTGGACGTGGTGATTTAATGGGGGTTGCCGGCGCTTTAAACGACAATGCTGCTATTACAGCTCCAGTTACATCATATGAACCAAATGATTATGGCCTATATTGTATGGCTGGTAACGTAAATGAATGGGTAGCTGATGTTTATCGCCCGCTATCTTCAAACGATGTGGCAGAATTCCAGCCATTCCGTGGTAATACTTTTACCAAATATAAAACTGATGCGGATGGTAAACTGGTTCGGAATGAATTTGGTGAATTGGTAAAAGACACCATTGCGGATTACAGAAACTTTAATGACGGTGATTATCGTTCACAGGTTATTGAAGGTGAAGATTGGAATGCACAAAAAGATAAGGTAAAAACCAACAATATGTACATTCAATCGAACAAGGAAGGACAATTCTCTTCACTTGTTTCTGATAATGCCCGTATTTATAAGGGCGGTAGCTGGAAAGATCGTCCATATTGGTTGATTCCCGGAACACGCAGATACAGACCTGAAACCGAATCAACAAGTGATCTTGGATTCCGTTGCGCCATGACCCGTGAAGGAAGTCCTAATGGCTTATAATTAGCTGATAACAAAATATTAATATGAAACCTCATTTGAAAAAGTGAGGTTTTATTTTTTAAGGTATACTATGAACATTGAAAGTTTATATACAATTTATCTGGATCATCCGGTTATTACTACTGATTCAAGAAATATTCCTGTCAACAGCATTTTCTTTGCCTTAAAAGGTGAAACTTTTAACGGAAACACATTTGCATCACAAGCACTTGCAAAAGGAGCATCCTATGCAGTAATTGATCAACCCGAATTAGCTTCTGACGATCGTTGTATTGTGGTTGATGACGTCTTGCTATGCCTTCAGAAATTAGCCCGTTATCACAGAGATCAATTGGGTATGCCGATAATTGCCATTACCGGAACCAATGGAAAAACAACCACTAAAGAGCTGATTGCATCTGTACTAAAACAAAAATTCAAAGTCAATTTTACACAAGGCAATCTAAATAATCACATTGGTGTGCCACTCACTTTGCTTTCCATGACCAAAGAAACTGAAATGGGCGTGGTAGAAATGGGAGCCAATCACCTGGGAGAAATACACATGCTCTGTCAGATTGCAAATCCGGATTACGGGATTATCACCAATATCGGCAAAGCACATTTGGAAGGATTTGGTTCCTTTGAAGGAGTAATTAAAACAAAATCAGAATTATACCGCTTTTTGAAAGAGAAAAAGGGGAAATGCTTTATAAATGCTGACAATTCACTTTTAGCAAGTCAGGCAACTGGTCTCGAACAGATAAATTATGGAATCTCCCTTGATTACTTTATGGCAGGAGAATTGGCTAGTACCGATAATCATTTGGTTGTGAAAGCACTTTTCTCCGGAGGATGGTTGTACCTAAAATCGAAACTGGTAGGTGATTATAATTTCGAGAATTTGCTGGCTGCAGCATGTGTTGGAAAGTACTTTGGAATTGATCCACTTAAAATTCAGGAAGCACTGGCTGAGTATACTCCATCCAACAATCGTTCGCAACTTATTAAAACTGAAAGGAACACGATCATTATGGATGCATACAACGCCAACCCAACCAGCATGATGGCAGCCTTGGAAAACTTTTCAAAAATTGAGAACAATCAAAAGTGTTTGATCCTGGGAGATATGCTTGAATTGGGAGATGCTTCTGAATCCGAGCATCAGAAAATAGTTGATTACATTGAAGACCAGAACTTTTCAGATGTTTTTCTGATTGGACCCCATTTCGAAATCACCAAAGCCCGGACACAAAAAAAGAAGTTCGAACAAGTCGAACTTCTTTCAAACTACCTAAAAACACAACCTATTGAAAATAAACTTATCCTGATTAAAGGATCCAGAGGGATCCATTTGGAGAAAATCCTTGATTTAGTTTCCTAATTCTTAATTGATTTCCGGTTTCTGTACATTCAAAACATCAGCAATTGCCTTTTCGAATGTAGCTTTTGGCAAAGCGCCCATTGCCATTTGAGGCTGTCCGTTAACAGGAACAAACAATAAGGATGGAATGCTCTGAATACCGAACATAGCAGAAAGTTCTCGTTCATTTTCGGTATTAACCTTATAGATTACCAAATTATCCCCATATTCCTTTTGAAGCTCTTCCAATACAGGAGCAACCATTTTACATGGGCCACACCAATCGGCGTAAAAGTCAATCATGCATGGGATCTGGCCTTCATATTTCCATTCTTTATTTAGTTCAAAATTGAATACTTTTGCTTTGAACGTCTCTTGATTTAAATGTTCTAACATGGCTTGAAATTTTAATTATACAAATATATACATTTTTCTATATGTAGTATCAATTCGTATGCCAACAAATTAAAAAGTTTGATTTAACCCTGAAACTGCAATTTATTGTAATTTTGTCACATTCAAGGAACAAATTGTCATATATAGATTTTTAGATATTTACATTTCTGATTTTTTCATGAAACAACATCTTCAACACCACATATTTACAGTCATTTCAACCATTGCAGACCTGCTAAATCAGGAAACATATGTCATAGGTGGATATGTGCGAGACCTCATTCTTAACCGGCCTTCGCCTGACATCGATGTGGTAACCATTGGCAGTGGTATTCAGTTAGCCGAAATGGTGGCAAAGAAATTAGGTCCAAACATTCAGGTAAATGTTTTTAAAACTTATGGCACAGCCATGTTAAAATACCAGTCGCTTGAACTTGAATTTGTTGGAGCACGCAAAGAATCCTATCAGCCTGAATCAAGAAATCCAATGGTTGAAGATGGCACACTTGAAGAAGATCAAAACCGAAGGGATTTTACCATTAATGCACTTGCAATTTGTTTAAACAGTCACCGTTTTGGTGAATTAATTGATCCTTTCGGAGGCATTCAGGATATTGAAGACAAAATAATCCGTACACCACTCGAACCGGGAATAACTTTTTCCGATGATCCTCTGCGGATGATGAGAGCAATCCGTTTTGCCACGCAGCTGGGATTTACCATTGAAAATAAAACACTTGAAGCGATAACAAAAAATAAAAACAGGATTCAGATAATCTCCCGAGAAAGAATCGGGGAAGAATTAAATAAAATCATCCTGTCATCAAAACCATCAATTGGATTCAGGTTGCTCGAGAATACAGGATTGCTGGAACTGATTTTCCCTGAATTATACCGAATGAAAGGGAGGGAAGAAGTCAATGGAGTTGGTCACAAGGATAATTTCTACCATACGCTGGAGGTACTCGATCGAATTGCTCCAAATACCGGTAATTTATGGCTCAGATGGTCTGCTTTGCTTCATGATATAGCCAAGCCTGTAACTAAAAAATATTCTCCGCAACTAGGCTGGACTTTCCATTCTCATAATTTCGTGGGTGCAAAAATGGTTCCGGTTCTGTTTAAAAAAATGAAATTTCCGTTGAATGAAAAGATGAAGTTTGTACAGAAAATGGTTGAATTACATATGCGGCCAATCGTTCTTTCAGAAGAGGAAGTGACCGATTCGGCTATTCGAAGATTGTTGTCTGAAGCCGGTGACGATATTGACGATTTAATGACCCTTTGTGAAGCGGATATAACATCAAAAAATCAGGAAAAAGTTAAAAAATATTACGCCAATTTCCAGCTTGTCCGCCAGAAATTAAAGGATTTAGAAGAAAGAGACCACATTCGGAATTTCCAGCCTCCGGTTTCAGGTGAAACGATCATGGAAGTATTTGGATTAACTCCCTGCAAAGAAGTGGGAATAATTAAAAGTGCTATTAAGGAAGCCATTCTTGATGGAATTATTCCAAATGAATCAGAACAGGCATTTCAATTTATGCTTCAAAAAGCCCGGGAACTTGGACTAAAGCCCATAAATTCTCACTGATTTAAAAATTGAAGTCGAAGCAGAATTGGAAGATGATCAGAGAATCCGTCCTGATATTTATAGCCAATATAAGTTCGTTTCGGCTTTACTCCGCCAAATTTTCTATCTGGCTCCAGTAAAAAGGAGGCCTTCATGATTTCAGCCTGTAAGAATCGATAACAGCTATTTGGGCGAAGAAAGTTTTCTGATACAATCCATTGATCAAAAACTTCCCATGAATATTGATTTTTAATGGTTTGCACTGGTTCAGAGGTCCAGCGTTCGGACAGATTTACCATATTCCAAGAGCGATTTGAAAGTTCCGCTAACTCCGGAAGAACAAATATCCTGATACTTTCATCCTGTGGCGTATCATTAAAATCGCCAGTACAAACGATCTTAGCTCCCGCATAGTTACTCTTCAAATTTTTAATTGCCTGAACAAGTGTTCTTGAAGCAAGCTTTCGTAATCTGACAGTTTCCATTATTCCACCATATCTCGAGGGCCAGTGGTTCACAAAAACATGAATAGTATCGCAACCATTCAAAATTCCGCTAACCTGAAGAATATCGCGCGTTTTAAAAGTGATATCAGTAGAATCGCTAATCCGGATAGACTTGTAATTAAACGGATGAAAAAATTCCGGACGATAAATGAAAGCCACATCAATTCCTCTTTCATCAGGAGAATCCTTCTGGATAATCCGATACTTGTATTTCGATAAGCTTGTGTTTTTTGTAAGGTGCTCAAGAACTTCTCGGTTTTCAATTTCGCACAGACCAACAAAAACCGGAGGATTCCATTTTCCGGCTGCTAAAATTACCTTGGCAATTCGTTCAGATTTTTCGTGTAATCGTTTCGCATTCCAACCACGAATTCCACTGTAAGTAAACTCTTCATCGTTGGTTAACGAATCATCCAAATAATCGAAATAATTTTCTACATTATAGAACATCAAAGTAAATTCATCCTTTTCTGACCTAGGCTGACTGTAACATTCAGGAGAATTTAGCGCTAAAAACAGACAACACAAAAATGACCATTGCTTGATATTTTCAGGCATATATCAATGTAATATGGTATGTGGAATTAGATAGAAAGAAGATTAAATAGTCTGCCAGAATCAACAGAGAAATTCCAGCATTATTTTGCCGGTTTCTTTTCCTGTCGCTCAAGAGCACCAATATCAGGTCCTTTATCCAGAAAACGATCCCTACCTTTAAGATCAAGAGGGTAAAGTTTACTGATTGTCAATTTTGCAGCATCTTTTGCAGAGCTTAACGTATCAAGTTCAAAAATCATCTTTTTATACGGATCAACAAATTTTGGATCCGAACCTTTTCCCCTGATAACATTGATAAAATGATCTGCATTCGAGGTTTTAAAAGTATCGGCTACCTGCAAGATACAACGATCAAACTTGAAGTTAAACAGAGCTTCCGAATTTCCTTTCAAAAACAGTTCATTTCCATCAATGGCATTTCCGGCAATGATGGAATTATTAAAATCGGCTTTAACAATATCGCCGATATAATCAGGTTTATCCTTCGATACACTTAAGATATTCGAAATCAAAACAGCCGGGGTACTACGCGCTTTAAAACCATATCCACCCCAATAGTTCGCTATAGTAGAATGGTTAAATTCATAATTGCCACCAACAAGCAAGGCAACAGCATAGAAACCACAATTGGTAACCAGACAGTTATTTGCCACAATATCCGATTTCAACGCAAAAATACCAGCATAAGCCATGTTTTGAATCTTGGTATTTGTCAATTTTACAGTTGCAAAACCCTCATTTTCAATGTTTCCCACCTGAAGTCCGATATTGGCATTTTTTATTTCGACATTCGAAAACTCGTTATTCTTACTTCCAGAATACAATAAAACACCGTTCCACTGATCAGGAACATTGGCATAAACATCTTCAAGCCTGTCGCCATACATCAAAATGGGATTTTCAACAGTTCCTTTAGCCAAAACCTTACCTTTCACATATAAACCGGCATCTTTGTGAAAGTATATTTTTGTACCTGGCTCAATTGTCAGTGTTGCATTACTGTCGACAAAGGCATAATTATAGACCAGGTAAGGCTTATCATTTGTCCAGGTAGTCGATTTTAAAATCTGTCTTTTAATCAGTTTAAAATCCTGTCCCCAGGCAATCAAATCAACATGTTGCGGATTATTGTTCGTCATGAACTCAATTGAATCCTTTACAACCAGTGGCAGATTCTGACCGCTGGGATCGACAGTGACCTCAACGAAAATATACATGCTGTCGAAAGGAGCAATTTCAAAATTCTGAACTTCATTGGCCGAAATTCCATTGATATTTAACCTGAAATTAGACGCTTCGCCTTTGGCTAGTTTAATGGATGAGATAAGTATTTTCTGATCGAAAGGATTGTAAATTTTAAGATGTTGAGTTGTTGAACCGATGGTTGTAAAAACAGTATCGAACATGACCGTATCAACCGAAAAGAGAAGTTTTACATCAGAGGAGGAAAGATATTTTTCATCTTCACATGAAAACAAATAGCCTACTGACAGCAGTACAAGTAATATGTAGATAAGTTTCTTCAACTCAGAGATTTTTCCAATTTCTAAACGGTGATTTTCACAACTTAGTATCCAAAATTAGCAAAGAATTTTCACATTTTTTAACATTACTGATTTAATGTGTTAAAATCGATTGCACAGCATATAAAAACGACAGCAAATAAAAGCAGTTTGTAACAAAATGTTTTTTAACTGGTTTTTAAACAAGCATTTGCATTTAACATGAAACAGGTAGAAATAACATTAATAAATCAATATTTTTTTAAGGAACCCAGGCTCAAATTGTTCGGTCAGTTAAGGTTAAACATTTTCATTGTTTTTTATCTTTACCGCTATCTAAGAACGAGAATGAGACAAATTACGGCATTACTTTTCCTGTTGATAGTACGATGTGGAATCACACTTGCAGAGGATAAACCTGACTTTTTAAAATACAAAAAGGATCGATGGGTGGATTCGCTCATGAATCAAATGACTTTGGACCAAAAAATTGGTCAGTTGTTCATGATTCAGGCCTATTCAAATAAAAACGACCTGCATCTTGAAGAACTTTTACAACAGGTAAAAAAGTATGAAGTTGGTGGTGTAATTTTTATGCAGGGTGGACCGCTCTCCCAGTCAAAAATTTCAAATAAGCTGCAATTAGCATCAAACATTCCCATTTTGGTTGCCATCGATGCCGAAAATGGCCTTGGTTTCCGACTGGATTCTACCCTTAGTTACCCGTCGCAAATGACTCTTGGAGCAATTTCAAACGATACCTTAATTTTCCGGATGGGATTCGAAATTGGTGAACAGTGCCGAATGATGGGAATTCACATGAACATGGCACCGGTATCGGATATCAATATCAATCCTGAAAATCCGGTCATCAATTATCGTTCTTTTGGTGAGGACAGGTTGCAGGTAGCCAGAAAATCGTGGTTATATGCCAGTGGAATGCAGGCTGCCGGAGTGCTGTCCACTGCCAAACATTTTCCAGGGCACGGCGACACACAGGAAGATTCGCATTACGATCTCCCAGTCATTACCCAAACTAAAAGTCAGCTTGACTCGCTTGAGCTATTCCCCTTTTCGTACCTGATTAATAAAGGAATCGGAGCCATCATGACAGGTCATTTACAGGTTCCGTCACTCGAGCCAAATGCAAATATTCCAGCATCCGTCTCCTCCCGAATCATCAACAATAAACTAAAAAAAGATTTAGGTTTTAACGGACTGGTTATTACTGATGCCATGAATATGAAGGGAATCAGTAATGCATTTTCTTCTGGAGAATCTTCAGTAAAAGCCTTAAAAGCGGGAAACGACATGATCGAAATTATACCCCGTCTGGACAGAGCTATTGCCGCTGTCAAACTTGCAGTTCAAAACGGAGAATTATCGAATGATGAAATCGAAGAAAAATGCAGGAAAGTGTTAATGGTTAAAAAATGGCTCGAGTTGGATCGCCAGAAGACTGTTCCTACCGAACATTTACTTTCAAAACTAAACAATCCCCATTATCTCCTGACCAAAAGAATGATGCATGAACAATCGATCACGGTTTTGGTAAACCAGAAGGAATTGGTTCCCATTCAGCGATTGGATACCTTAAAACTTGCAAGCCTGATGATTGGTTCTGAAGAATTAACTGCATTCCAGAAGATGCTCGGCAGCTATGCGCGGATTGACCATTTCAACATCAGTAAAACTCCAACAGAATCAGAAATAAATGAACTAATCAATCAGCTAAAACCATACAATTTGTTGCTGATTGGCATTAATGGCATGGGAATGTATCCAAGAAGAAGGTTTGGAATTTCAGATCAACAGATAGAAATCCTCAAAAAACTGAGTAACAGTAATGTCATAGTTTCCTATTTTGGAAATCCATATTCACTCACCAATTTTCCTTTCATTATCAATTCCGGAAGTCTGATTATGGCGTATCAGAACAATCAGGAGGTTCAGGAATTGGCTGCTCAATTAATTTTCGGTGCAACATTGGCAACCGGAAAGCTGCCTGTCACGATCAAAAACATGTTTCCACTTCATTCCGGCATCGATACTAAATCCATTAAACGATTGAAATACACCATTCCGGAGGAAGAACAGATCAGTTCAGATTTTCTGGGCTCAAAACTCGACTCGATTGCTGCCTATGGAATAGATCGGAAAGCTTTCCCGGGCTGCCAGATTTTAGTTGCCAAAAACGGGAAAGTCATATTTCAAAAAAGCTATGGTTTTCATACTTACGACAATATCGAACCTGTTCAGAACGACAACCTGTATGATCTGGCTTCGGTAACGAAAGTTACAGCCTCGCTGCCGGCAGTAATGAAACTGTACGATGATAAAAAAATCAATCTGGATAAACCATTTGCGACTTACTTTGAAGAGTTTCGAAATACCAGCAAAGCCGAAATGACTTTTCGTGACATCCTTACTCATCAGGCCCGGTTACAGAGTTTCATTCCCTTTTGGCTTGAACCGGGAAGTAATAAGACACTTCGGAATGGGGTTTTTCACAACCAACCATCTGAAAAATTCCAGGTCAGGGTTTCTTCTGAATTGTATGCTCGAAACGATTTCAAAGCTCAAATTATTACGGACATTGTAAAATCACCTTTACGTGCGCAGAAAGAGTTTCATTATTCTGATTTAGGTTTTGGGTTATTCCCGTTTGTAACAGAACGATTAACAGGTACAACTTTTCAGGATTTTCTGAGCACAGAATTTTACAACTCGTTGGGAGCATTTTCTACCGGATTTAAACCATACGAGCAATTTCCACTCAAGCAGATCATTCCGACTGAGATGGATCTTACTTTCAGGAAAGAATTGTTAACCGGGTTCGTTCACGACGAACTGGCAGCATTGCTTGGCGGAGTTTCAGGAAATGCCGGTTTATTCAGCAATGCAAACGATCTGGCCAAAGTGATGCAGATGTATCTTCAGATGGGTTATTACGGTGGCAACCAATACATTAAACCTGAAACAATCCGGGAGTTTACCAAAGTACAGTTTCCATCAACTGAAAACAGAAGGGCTTTAGGATTTGACAAACCAAATCTGGGAGCAAACGGAAAAAACAAATTTCCGGCAGCTGATGCCAGTCCTGAAAGCTATGGACATACCGGCTTTACCGGAACCTTTGTATGGGCCGATCCGAAAAACCAACTGCTTTTCATTTTTCTTTCGAATCGTGTAAATCCAACACGCCGGATAACAACAATTAACGATCTGAATATTCGGACTAAAATGCACCAGGCTATATACGATGCCATCCAAAAAGGTGATCACTAACTCTTAAAAATTGTTAATTTATTTACACTATTTTAACAGTAGTGTAATTGTTTGTATTTCGAAATTGCTTATCAGACAAGCATAAATGAATTTTTATAGAAATGTTAAATATGCTATAACCCAGTTATACCCTAAACCTGCCAATAAAACATAGTCGTTATCCTTTTGTTATTCCTATATTAATTCTAACTTTAAAGGGCGTTTTAGAAGAAAAAAGATGTAAAACCATAAAAACTAATTGTCATGGAAAAGAAAATCACTTTTAACGAACTTCGTCACATCAAAGACAGTTTACCTGCCGGTTCAATCAGTCAAATTGCGCAGGAATTTGGGATTGAAGTTGAAACCGTCAGGAATTATTTTGGAGGCGCAAACTATGACAGAGGTAAATCTGTAGGATTACACATTGAACCCGGACCTGATGGCGGAATTATTTTACTCGATGATTCGGCCATTCTCGACAGAGCGCAGGAGTTGATTTCAGCACATTCCAACTAAAATTAAATTTTATTATTCCGATAGACTGCCCTATATTTATGGGGCAGTTTTTTTTTGCCTTTTTAAACCAAAACCAACAATCATGAAGAACCTTATTTTCATTTTAACCCTTTGCTTACTTTCAACCTCAACATTCTCACAAAAACAACTTTTCAACGGGAAGAACCTGAAGAATTGGGAAATTTTTCTCGGAAGTCCAATTCCCGGATATGAGGATCTGGCCAAAAAGGCTACCCCGGAATCGACCTATCAGATTGTAAAAACTGATGGAAATAAAATGATTCATGTCTCAGGCGAAATCAACGCTTCGCTTGCAACCAAAGCCGAATTTGAAAACTATCATCTTCGACTTGAATTTAAATGGGGAGAGAAAGTTTATGGAAAACGGAACAGTGGTTTGCTTTACCACAGTTTTGGTCCTTTTGGTGTAGCTTTCGGAACCTGGATGGCGACCATCGAGCATCAGTTAATGCATGATAACCTTGGAGATACCTACCTCATGGCCAATACTTATTGTGAAACCTCTGTAAAAAAAGGTGACGACGGAAAAACATTTTTCTATTCTCCTGATGGAAAAGGTACTTCGTTTAGCGAAACCGAAAACGGACGTTCAATCAAGAAAATGAAAGATGCCGAAAAACCTCTTGGTGAATGGAATACAGTGGATTTGTATTGCTTTGGAAAAACCGCTATTCATGTAGTGAATGGCCAGTTGGTCATGATCAATACCAACTGTAGCAAAATTGAAAATGGCCAGAAAATTCCGCTGACCAAAGGCAGAATCCAGATCCAATCAGAAGGTGGAGAATTTTTTATCCGGAAAATTGAAATTGAAAAGATTGATGGAATACCGAATGAATTCATGAATTAGTTCAGCTAAATCTTAACCCTGTCAGGTTTTGAAAACCTGTCAGGGTTCTTTCTTACTCCACGCAACCATCAGGCAGGTTTTTATATCTACACCTTGACTTAAGCTCTTAAAAATGAAGACAAATTTATCTTCGATTTATTTGATTGCCTTATGCCTGATACTATTGTTCTTAGGCTGCAATAAGGATGATACAGGATTATCCAGTTTTAAAGAGATTCAATTTCCAGATGAAAATGCTTTAAGCTGGGATTATCCTATAAAGCCCGGATCAGAAAAATGGAAAACATTTCTATCTCACGACGAAATGGTTGAAGCCTGCCTAATACCAGCCAGTGTGCTTTCTAACCTGCCCACAGAAGAATTACTTCTAATTTGCCTGAAACATCCATTGATAAATGATATTACTGCATTCAATTTTTTTGCTGATGGTTATTCGTCTTTTGAAATGAACTCGAACGGAATACGGGAATTCTATAAACGCAATGATTCACCGACAGTCATCTATAATTATTACCGGCAAATACAGCTCGAAAACGCGGACTTCTATTCTTCCTACTACTTTGTTTTCAAGGTTTCTGTTGTTGAATATATACTTTCGGCCCCGTCTGTAATTTCAAAATATACTTCAAATCAGAGAAAAGAGGTAGTTGCCGAATTAGTTTCAAAACTAAATATCAAAAAATCGCAAACTGGTAATTTTTCAACTAATTTTCTGAATTCAACTTACCGTGCCTTAGTCAGAATCATAAAATGTGATGCGGAAGGTAAACTTTCAACCGATGATGCCAAACTTGCCGGCTATTTTAACGGAATGTTTACACCTCCTGAAAATGTAATAAAGCAAGTTGAAGAAATGGTTCGGCAATATCTTTGACCGCATAATAACAGTACAGTTCTGAACTTTTTCATTTCTGCGTGTACTGAATGAAAAAATTCAGACATGAATCAGCAACGAATTAACAACATCGCTGGATGGGCAGTTTTCGCAATTTCGCTTATTGTTTACGTTTTAACCCTCGAACCTACATTGAGTTTATGGGATTGCGGCGAATTCCTCACTTCAGCCTATAAACTGGAAATCAACCATTCTCCGGGAGCGCCATTATTTATGCTTATCGGACGAATTTTTTCACTATTCAGTTTTGGCGATCCGACAAAGGCTGCCTACACAATAAATCTCGTCTCTGCAATTTCAAGCGCGGCTACCATTCTATTTTTGTTCTGGACCATTGTTTGGCTCGTTTCAAAAATGGAACAAAAACAAGGAAAAACCTACCCGGTATTTTTAAAATTCGGAGCAGCTTCAATCGGAGCTTTGTCGTTTGCATTTACCGATTCGTTCTGGTTTTCGGCTGTCGAAGCAGAAGTTTACGCGCTTTCATCGTTGTTCAGCGCGGTAGTTCTATGGGCAGCTACTCGCTGGGAACGCGAAGCAAATCAGGCACAATCATCGAGATGGATTATTTTGATATTCTTCCTTCTTGGACTTTCAATCGGAGCACATTTACTGAATTTGCTGGTCATCCCTACAGTCGGATTAATCATTTTCTTCAGAAAATATAAATACTCCCTCAAGGGTTTTCTCGCAACAATCCTGATCAGCGGATTCGGAATCATTGCCTTACTCCAAATTATAATTCCCGGAATTCTCGATCTGTCAAAGGATCTGGAACTCTATTTTGTCAATTCACTTCATTTGCCAATCCATTCAGGACTGTTTACTTATTTAATTTTGCTTGCCGGAGCCCTAACTGCCGGATTATATTACAGCCATCATAAACAATTGCCTAAATTGAATCTGGCTTTATTGTGCCTGACTTTCCTGATGATCGGTTACACTTCCTATGTAGCAACCATCATACGGGCATCAGCAGGAGTACCCATCAATCAGGGTAATCCGGAATCAACATTCAGCCTGTTAAACTATTTAAATCGTGAACAATACGGCTCCCGTCCAATTATGTACGGCGCAAATTTTGGTTCGGTAGTTACAGGATATGAGGAACGTGAAACCTGGATTGCCTCCCAAGGAAAATACATTCAAAGCCAGCTAAATCCGAAGATTGATTACGACAAAAATTCCATTGGATTTTTCCCGCGGATGCACAGCAACGACCCGGAACACATTGAGGCTTACAAAAGTTGGGTCAATTTCAAAGGATTAAAAATTCCGGTTCAGGATGAAGAAGGCAAAATGACCACAACAACGATTCCCACATTGAAGGAAAATCTTGCCTTTTTCGTAAAATATCAGCTCGGATTTATGTACCTGCGCTATTTCATGTGGAATTTTGTCGGAAGACAAAACGACATTCAGGGAAACGGCAATCAGCTAAACGGGAACTGGCAGTCAGGTTTTTCTTTGATTGACAAATATACCGCCGGACCTCAGGAAAATCTTCCTTCACCAGTAAAAGAAAACAAAGGCCGGAATATCTATTATTTTCTTCCATTGCTAATCGGTATTTTGGGCTTGTTTTTTCAATACCGAAACGACCGGCAGAACTTTTTGAGTACAGGTCTCTTATTTTTCCTGATGAGTTTTGCCCTTGTCGTTTACCTCAACGAAATTCCAAATACGCCGCGCGAACGCGATTACGTTTATGTGGGTTCTTTCTATGTTTTCTGCATCTGGATCGGACTCGGCGTTTTATCCATATTCAGTAGATTTCAAAAGCTTGTGAAGGAAAAATATGCTGTAATTACGGCATTGAGCATTTGCCTGTTGGCTTCGCCCGTTTTGTTGATCTCCCAGAATTACAACGATCACGACCGCTCCGGGCGATATTCTGCCCGTGATCTGGCCCGGAATTACCTTGAGTCGTGTGAAAACGATGCCATCCTGTTTACCCATGCCGATAACGATACCTATCCGCTTTGGTACTGCCAGGAAGTGGAAGGAATCCGGCGCGACGTTCGGGTGGTCGTAATGCCCTATTTGCAGGCAGAATGGTATATTCAGCAATTACGGCGGAAATTTTATAATAATGATGCGCTTAAAATGACTGTTCCTTTGGAAAAATACCAATCAGGACAAGTTGATTATGTGTATGTTGTTCCGAAGATTGAAAAAGAACAACCGATGACCGATGTGTTGGAATTTGTTGCAAGCGATTCATCAAAAACCAAACTCTCGGTAGGCGAACAAAAACAGATCAGCTATATTCCTGTCGAGAAAATGAGCATTGAGATGACGGGTAAAGAATCCATACATTTGGAATTGAAGCAACGGGCCATCAATAAAGGGGATCTGGCATTTTGGGATATAATTGCCTCAAACAAAGGGAAACGGCCGGTTTGCTTCACTTCCTGGGTCGATCCGGAAGAGCATGGATTAAAAAACAACTTGATTTTTGATGGACTGATTTACAGGCTGACTGATCAAAAAACCGACAGCAATTCGGTGCTCGATATGGGAAAAACTGAAACGGAGAATCTGTATACCAATCTGATGCAAAAATGCAACTGGGATAATCTGGCCAATCCGGACGTTTATTTCGACTGGCATCACCGTCGAATGCTGGCCAGCATGCAAATCAGAATGGCTTTTTACCGACTGGCTCAAAAACTGACGGATGAAAAACAACCAGCCAAAGCGCTGGAAGTAATCAAAAAAGCTGAGAAGTCCATCAGTTTAAAACTATGGCCGGTAGATTATCAAAGTATTCAAATGGCATCATTGTATGTGAAGAACGGACAAAAGCAAATGGGTGAAATCAGAATTAAGGAACTAGCCGCATCTCTTGAAGAATGGCTAAAATACTATGCCTCTTTTCCGTCCAACAAAAGAAAAACCTTTGCCGACGAAGCCGGATTTCAACTTTCGTTGTATAATGAACTGATTGAACAGGCTGCAGACACCCTTCAGGAGGCTGAATTAAAACTGATGAAAGAAAAATTAATGCTCTATGCCGGAAAATTAAGCTGACGAAAAAGGATAAAAAAAGCTGTTTCAAAAGTCAAAACAATCGCGAATATGGACACCCCGAATTTATTTCGGGGTCTAATATTCAATCCGATGGGATCCTGAAACAAGTTCAGGATGACTAAGGTACTGACTTTTGAAACAGCCTTCAATAATTTATTTATTTTGCCTTTGCAATGGCTTCCAAAACTCGTTCGGGTGTCATTGGCAACTCGTAAAGCCGGGCGCCACATGCATCAAAAATAGCATTGGCAATTACACCACCCATGCAAATAATGGCAGGTTCACCACCTCCCTGTGGCGCTTCATTCTTATCCAGAATCTTTGTTTGAATTTTAGGCACCCATGAGAATTGCGGAATCTGATAATTTCCAAAATTGGAAGTATGAACATCTCCACCAGTGAATTTCACTTCTTCAGTCAGGGCATATCCCAATCCCATGGTAATGCAGCCTTCCATCTGAATAATGGAGCCTTCAGGATTGATGCAGTAACCCATATCCTGAGCACAGGCAACGCGAACGACCTTGACCTTGCCGGTGTTTTTATCTACTTTAACCTCAGCCATATGAGCGACATAGGCCCCCGCATCAAATCCACAGGCAATTCCGTAACCGCGTCCACTGGGCGATTTGGCCGGGGTCCAGCCGAACAAATCTGCCACTGCTTTCAATACACCAATCATGCGCTCATCTTTCAGATTCTTTAACCTGAAATCCAACGGATCGGCTCCGATTTTAGCAGCCATCATTTCAATTTGCGATTCACGGGCAAACGTGTTTGTATTGTTTCCCGGAGCCCGCCAGGCACCTGTCAGAAATGGATGAATATCTCTGGATGAATAACTGGTGGTTTTCGCATCCGGAACATCATATATTGTATCTGATCCTCTTGATCCGGCAAAATATTCGTGATAATCCCACAACGAAATTTTTCCGGATTTATCGGTTCCTGAAGTAATTTTCACCACCGCTGCCGGACGGAAGTTATCATAGAAAAATGCTTCTTTTCGGGTCCATAACACCATGATTGGCTTTCCGGTGATTTTGGTCAGCCGGGCTGCCTCAATAGCCTGACGGAACATCGTTTTTCCGCCGAAACCTCCACCCAAAAACGGCGGAATAACCCGCACCTTATCCAGTCCAATACCAAGCTCACGCGCAATCCCATCCTGCGTTCCAAAAGGAGTTTGTGTCGATGCACGAACTACGACTTTGTCGCCTTCCATAAATCCGAGTGCGGTATGTGTTTCAATAGCTGCATGAGCCACATAACTGTTATGGTACTCGCTTTCAAAAATCTGATCTGAATTGCTTTTACCGGTTGCAATATCTCCTGAACTTTTTATCACCCTAGCTTCCGAAGGAAATTCAACCATTCGTTTAAAAACAGTCTGGTCATCCACCTTCATCTCATCAAATTTATATTCAGCTTTTACTTTGGCGAGTGCAGCTTCCGCTTTCTCAATATCCCGGTGCAATACAGCCACAAGTTCCTTGTCGCGCGCAATGGTAACTCCCTCCATTTTTTCCGCTTCCGAGGTATCTGCTTTAATCAAAGTCGCCCCGTGTGACGGTGGCCTGAGAATTTTAGCATACAACATTCCCGGCATCCGGAAATCGCCGGAATACATGGCTTCACCTTTCACTTTGGGCACACCATCGGCATGTCTGAAAGATTTTCCACGTATTTTGAATTCACTGAAATCTTTAATTTTTGGTTTTACATCCAAATATTTTTCGATTTTCTGGCCTTTGGTTAACTGTCCAAAACTGACCTTTTTACTCTTATTTTTTTTAATAAAAATCACTCCGTTTTCAATACTACATTCTTCAGGAGTTACGCCCAGATTTTCAGCACCAAGCGCAAGCAACACTCCGCGTGCTTCAGCCACAGCAGCCAGTAGCGAAGGACCAAGCTGGCGTGTGGAAAGCGACCCCCAGGTTCCTGCGTCGTATGGAGTCAATTCTGTATCTCCCATCACCATCTTCACACTTTCCAGCGGTGTATCGAGTTCATCGGCCACCATCTGCGGAAAAGAAGTGATAATGCCTTGCCCCATCTCTATTTTCCCAACCAGACAGGTAACTTTTCCATCTTCGCTGATGTGAATAAAAGCATTGTAATCTTTAGGAAGCGACCTCTGTTGTGCAGCCTCAGCAGCCACACCGGTTAAGAATTCGCCCAACTGAAAGTAGATAAAAAGTCCGCCACCCAGAAGTTTCATAAAATCTCTGCGGTCAACTTCAAACGTTGGATTGTTTTCCGGCACTTCGTCCCGATAATATTTATTGTCTTTCATAGGTATTTCGTATTTGAAGGTTAAACTTTCAGGACTTTAGAAGCCGACTCAATCGCATCAAGAATTCGGGTATGGGCACCACACCGGCAAAGATTATCTTCCATTCCTTCGATAATCTGTTCCCGGGTAGGATGAGGAGTTTTAAGGAGCAGTCCATAGGCATTCATTATCATGCCGGGAGTACAGAATCCGCATTGCAGCGCATCGTGATCGATAAAGGCTTGCTGAACCGGATGAAGTTTCCCATTTACCGACATTCCTTCGATGGTGGTAATCTTTTTACCGGCTACATCTTCTATTGATATGCCGCACGACCGGACCGCTTCACCGTTTATGATTACCGTGCAAGCACCGCAGTATCCTTCGCCACACCCGTATTTGGTGCCGGTCAGGTTAAAGTTGTTGCGCAGGACCCACAGCAAGGTCTGGCCTTTTTCAAGTGGCATTTCCACTTTCTTTCCGTTAAGTTCAAACTGAATGATTTCTGCCATGTTCTTTGATTTTATTTAGTTCGTTGATATAGTCAATTTTCGTATCAATGTCTCTTACGATTTCGGGGCTAAAAGTTTCCACTTCAAAAATATCTTCCGGAAACTTTTGTGCAACCGATCTCAGACCAATGCTGGGATCAAGATTCAATAATTCAGACCTGTATTTCAGGTCATATAAAGGCGGATGTCCCCGCTTCCCTTCAAACAAGGGAATGACAATTCCTTTTTCCGAGTTTTGCCATGCTTCCAGAACCTTATGCACTACATTACCGGAAATGAAAGGCTGATCACCTAAAAAAATCAGTGTAGCTCTGGCACCTTCAGGCAACGATTCTACACCGCAAATAACCGAAGTATGCATTCCTTCCTGAAACCTTTCATTCCATACTGTTTTTATCAGATATGGTTTCAGTATTTCCGCGACTTCGTGATGATCGGCACCTAAAACAACCAAAACCTGCGTTATTCCGGAATTTAAAATATTTTCAACAACACTCTCTACTATCGTTTTATCGCCAAAAGGTAAAAGCAGTTTCTGGGTGCCCATTCGGCTTGAAAGTCCTGCTGCCAAAACAATGGCCCAAACATCATTCATGATTAACCAGTTTCCGATTTCTTACTTTAATCAATTGTGCTGCAATACTTACAGCTATTTCTTCCACAGTTTGCGCACCAATATCCAAACCAACCGGAGCAAAAATCCGGTTCCATTGTTCTGGTGTTGCCCATCCATTTTCGAGAAAGGAATTTTTCATTTGGGCAACTTTTGCGAGGCTTCCAATCATTCCGATATAGGCAGCATCTGAACCAATGAATTTTTTGAGAACACCTGCATCGCTTTTATGACCATGAGATACAATTACCAGATAAGTATCATTGTGAATAGCTATTTTATCCAGACTTTCCATTCCCGACAAAACAGTATCTGCCTCAGGAAACTTTGATTGATCGGCATATTCAGGACGGTCATCCCAGACTGTAACCGAAAATCCCAGCGATTTTCCTATAGGGGCCAGAGACTGGCCAATATGTCCGGCTCCGGCAATAATCAGTTTTGGTTTGGGGAGTATATTCTCCAGTAAAATAAGGTCATTTCTTTGTAATTCAGGAGTAGCCATTGAAATTGTTTGACAGGAGGCATCCGGATGATGAAGCATTTTGGTAACGGCCAAATCCACAGCTTTTCCTAATTCTCCGGAGAAAAATGAATCATTCTCTTTTGTAATCCAGTAGCGGGTAATTTCTATATTCTCCGGATCTGACTGATCAATGCGGTGCATTAAAATTCCAGAGATACCATTTTTGAGACTTTCAGTTAACTGTCTGAAAACCGTATGATGCAACAGGGGATTTGCATCGAGTAAAATCTGCATGCTTCCGCCGCAAATGGATTCGCTTCCATTTTCAATTTTACCATGCAATTCAAATGAAAAAAGTCCGGATTCTTTAGATTTTAATCGGATTTGTGCTTCCTGAATAATCTTCATTTCTGTTATTCCACCACCAATTGTGCCTGCCAATAATCCTGTTGCACCAATCAGTGCTGAACTTCCGGTCTTTTGAGGAGTAGATCCCTGTGTACTGATAACTGTTGCCAGTACACATTGTTGATGCGTTTCAAGCAAATCTGATAAACGGTGATAAATACAGGAAGATGATTTCATCGTATTCGTTGGTTAGGATTTTGCAGATCAAATTCAAGTTTCAGTGTTCTGCAAAACCTTTTAAAAATACGATTATTTTTGAAATATCAGTTTAAACTGTCGGTACGAAGTGAATCAAGTGATTGGATAAAACTGGTAGAATCGGCTACCAAAACTCGTTTTGCAAAAATGGTATCTGAAGGGGATATCGTTCCGGAACCGATATTGATTTGATTATTCATAAGCGAAACAAAAAGGATAACCGATACCAGGCCAGTCTTTATTGCAAGACTTTGAGATGAGAACAGCCAGCCAAAGAAATGACCAAATGAATTTTGCTTCATTTTCATTCTGCTATTTTTCAACATAAAAGAATACATTAACCTGTCTTCGATGGCGTTGGATGGTTTTCCAATCCGATCGTTCTGCAGCAGATCAGTATACAATTGGTCTGAATTCTTTTTAGTCATGGCATTTCATTTTAAAATTCAATTTCTTCTTTCAGATATTCAAGCTTTTCAGCCAGTATTTTTTTCGCGTAAAACAGTCTCGATTTAACGGTTCCCTCCGGCAGATCAAGTATTTCGGCCACTTCCTTAATTGAAAATCCTTCACGGTACCGAAGCAGAAATGCTGCCCGGTGTTCCTCGCCTAATTGATCCAATGTCAGGAATATTTTTTCAAGCAATTGTTCCGGTTCTACGGATGTTTCACTGATGTAATCAAGTTTGGTCTGTAAGGCTTCCAAAGTCTGGTATTCCTTTCGAACTTCCCTACGCCGATACTCATTTTTACACATATTATTGGCAACCGAAAAAAACCAGGTTTGAAATGAATAATCCGGATTATAGCTTTCCGGCTTTTCAATTAGCTTCATAAAGAGTTCCTGCAGAAAATCGTTAGCCTGTTCCGATGAGTTTCCCAACATACGAAAGAAATAGTAATACATCCGATCCTTAAAACGGTGGTATAAGGTATTGAATGCAGCCTGATCGCCAGAAACGATTTGCTGCATCAATTCAGCATCACTGAAATTTCTATTTTTCTTTCCGAAAATCAATTAGACGGTTTTTTTAAAATAAGCCAAATTAGAGAAATGTATGAACCCATGATGATCAGAGGAGCTAAAGTTATTCTTCTGACGCTAAAAATTTCTTCATTAAATATGTCAGGATCAGAAGAACCTCCACCACTCATCAGTATAAAACCCAAAGTTAGCAAACTGACGATCAGGAGCAATGCCACATATTTATTTTTCTGGAAGATCATGTTTTTGATATCTGTACACGCCAAAACACAAAGGTTCATTTGAATTCAAAAAAAGCGCCCAAAACAATTGAAAAATCGTTTTGGGCGCTTTCAGAAATCCTTCCTGCGAAAACTAAATCCGGTTCCAGGGGATTGCTGCCAGTATGATAATAAAGGCTACAAAAAAGAATATAAAGGCAGTCTTAAACTTCTTTCTGTCGAATTTAATTTTCTTGGATTTTGCTCTTCCAATATGTACCAGAACAACGGCAATAAGCATCATGGAAAAATGTTCAACCGCATAAAAACGCAGATCGGCATTTTTCATGGCCGCTCCAAAATCAGAAAGGGCCAATTTTGTAACCGGACTCAGGAAAAAGTAGAGTATTAATCCGGTCAGCAATTGTAAATCCATCAGGGAAGTAAATATGATTCCAAGAATATTGTCCGTTTTTTTCCATGGCTGATTACCGAGCCAGCCAGCCAGATATTTTACAAGTGTTATGACCAAAATGACTAAAAGCAACCACCTGAGGGTATCGTGTACGTGCAGAAATCCATTATACATATGTGCTGAAATTTATTTGTTTCGATACTAAACGAATGAAAACCGTTTTAGTTGAGTTTTTTTTAGCGGAATGTCTGTTTCGAGGTCTTGGAAAATTACATGAACCATTTTTGATGCGGGCAGTCACTGTTACTTTCTAAAATGATTTTCTGTATCAAAATTAACCTAAGAATAATTCATTTGCTTCGATCATTCGGAATCCTTCATTACGATCAATGCTGAGACTAATCATTTTTGAAGCTAAAACATTTCCGGCGGTTGGTTTATATTTTTTAAACATGAATCGGGTTAAAAAGCGCATAAAAACCAACCCGATCTTCTCTCCCACTCTCTTTTCAGAACGAAATCCTTCCAAAATAGATGGCCGGAAAATCAGAAGTTTTTGAAAGTTCAATTTTTTGACTGCTTCCTCCAATTCACCTTTCATTCTGGAATAGAAAAACAATGATTTTGGATTTGCACCTATTGACGAAACCAGAACATAAGTTGGTACTCCGTTTTCAGAGGCAGCCTTTGCAAATTCATACTGATAGGTGAAATCGACCTTATATTGATTTTGTTTGGTTTTTACCGTTTTAATGGTTGTTCCAAGTGTTGAAAAAAGGATATCTCCCTGCACCAGGTGTTTCCAGCTTTCAGGTTGGTCAAAATCAATGATATTCTCCTCAAGGTTGGGATGAATAAATCTGGTTTTTCGCCGGACAAAAATCCTTATTTTATCGAATTCCGAATGAAAAAGCAATTGATTTATCATCTGTTGACCGACCAAACCACTTGCTCCTATCACATTTGCAACTTTTCCCATTTTAAGGTCTTTTGATAATTTCGTCGTCCAGCAACTGCTTAAAATGATCGGTAATTGTTTGTTCAAATGGAATAAAATCCATTCCGAGATCTTTCTTTATATAACTGTTATCCATTCGTATATCGTAACCTACATTTAATTTTACATATTTTCTGGTAAATCCAACCATTGGAGCTATCAGGCTAAACAACCATTTTGGAACAAAACCCTTTGGTAATGGAAATTCAGAAAAATCCTTTCGAAGCGCATTTGCCATATCGAGAAAGCTTCTGTCTTCGGAAGTGCATATATGTCTGCCCGATGCGGAAGGTGTAAAACCTGCCAGAATATGTGCCTTGGCTACATCACGGACATCAACAAAGCTCATTGTACCCGATGGAACACCTGATTTAAATTTTCCGGATGCCAACTGCAACATGATTTCGATACTTGTTGAATCAGTTCTTTTTGAAAGAGAAGGTCCCATTATAAATCCGGGATTAATCGTCAGAAGATCCCATCTGCTTTGAGATTCTGCCATTTGCCAGGCTAGTTTTTCGGCCAATGTTTTGGAATAGGGATAAGGCTGGTGATCTGTTGAACTGGTTGAATTCCAGTATTCTTCGGTAAATATTCCATCTTTTGTTTTCTGAATATCGATGGCATCACCAAAAACAGCCACAACGCTCGATGTTAAAACAACACGTTTTACACTTTCTGTTGCATTTACCGTGGCCAAAACATTTCTGGTTCCTTCCAGGGCAGGTTCCACCAGTTCCTTCTCAGCATTTTTTATTCCTGATATTTTGAAAGGCGACGCGGTGTGTATGACCAATTCACAGCCAGACATGGCTTCAGCAAAACTTCCCTTTTTCAGTAAATCTGCTTCGAAGAACATCAGAACTCCTTTGCTTTTTACAGCGTGAGCTGTCAAATGGGCATATTTGTCTTTTTGCGACAGATTCCTAACTGTGGTTCTGACTTCAAGTCCCTGATCCAATAATTGCTTAACGATCCACGATGCCAAATATCCGGTTCCACCTGTGACTAATATTGGTTTTGAGCGATCAATTGTTTTCATAATTCAAATCAAAATAAGTAAGCTTATTACATTAAAACCAACTCCTGAAAATACAAAATTGTTTTGAAATATTTTATTTAAGTACGTTTTATTGAAGCATTTAGACACTCATTAAACCAGTAATGAATTAAGATCAATAAAATTTCCTAATTTTATACTCAATGAACAGGTAATTAATTACATATTTTAAACAAACATGAAAAAGATCCTATGGTTCATTATTTTCTTCGGAATATATTCATCCTATTCACAGGAAATAAAATGGAACGGGCCGTCTATCGATTTTAAGAATGGGAAACTACAAGTTTCAGCAAACAAACGATACCTGGAATTTGAAAATGGCCATAGCTTTTTTTATCTGGCTGATACTGGTTGGGAATTGTTTCACAGGCTTGATAAGAAAGACACAGAAATTTACCTTGAAAACCGGAGAGAAAAAGGATTTACAGTTATTCAGGCTGTTTTACTGGCCGAACTTGACGGATTAAATACTCCAAATATGGAGGGTGAAAAACCTCTTTTTGATAACGATCCGACAAAACCCAATGAAAAATATTTTGAATATGCTGACTGGGTCATAAAAAGGGCTGAGGAAAAAGGCATTTTTATAGGTTTACTGCCAACCTGGGGAGATAAAATTGATCCACAGTGGGGAGTAGGCCCGCAAATATTTAACCGGGAGAATGCCTTTCAATACGGACAGTGGATTGGAAACCGCTATAAAAACTTCAAGAATATAATATGGATTAATGGCGGTGACAGGCAGGGTGGCAATGAAAATTTTGAAATTTGGAACGCCCTTGCAAATGGCATTAAATCGGTTGATAAAAACCACCTGATGACCTTTCACCCAATGGGAGGCAACAGTTCATCAAAGTGGTTTCACAATCAGGACTGGCTTGATTTTAACATGATGCAAACCGGACATGGAGAACGTTCCTATGCTGCATACAAGAAATTACTGATTCCCGATTATCAGCTTACACCTGTAAAACCCACTTTCGATGGAGAACCTCGATATGAAGACCATCCGCACGACTGGAAACCAGATATTCTGGGCTGGTTCGATGATGCTGATGTACGTCAGGCAGCATACTGGAACTTATTTTCCGGAGGTTTTGGACATACCTACGGATGCCATGCCATTTGGCAGATGCTGACTCCGGAAAGGACACCTGTTGGTTTCGCCCGCCATACCTGGAAAACCGATCTTGATCTTCCGGGAGCAACGGATATGCTGAATGTACGGCGACTGATGGAAAGCCGTCCGATGACAGAACGAATGCCGTTTCAGGAATTGATTGCAAACAATTATATGCCTGAAACAGATTATATTGTTGCAACCAAAGGAAATCATTTCGCTTTTATTTACATTCCAACTGGCTGGGGAGCCATTATCAATCTTGAAAAACTAGGTTGGAATGAATCTATTGCATGGTGGTACAATCCACGGACAGGTGAGGTCACCAGGCTGAAAAGCTTTATAAACTCAGGAATTCAGGTATTTAAACCTGAAAGCGGAGGACGAGGTAGCGACTGGATTTTGGTTATTGATGACAAAAATGCAGGTTATGATGCTCCGGGAAGTAAAATATTTTAGAATTTTGAATACTATTTTACATTCCGGAAAGGGTTTTACAAACAGAAAAAAATTGCATTAAAAATATATTCTTATGGAGGCAGGAATAAGCAGCAATACTTTCACCTGGGCATTTGGTATGCCTGGGAACAGACCTGATAAACCAATGACCGTTTTTAATCTGATTGAAATGGCAATCAGTATGGAAGCGAAAGTTATTCAAATCGCTGACAATGTACCCATTGAAAGATTTACTGATCAGGAATTAAAGGAATTCAAATATTTTGCAGATCAGGCTGACCTGAAAATTGAGGTTGGGGCAAAGGGTATGACCAACGATCGGCTTCGGCAGTATTTAAATATTGCTCATTTGCTTGGATCAGAAATTCTTTGCTTTGCCATTGATGGAATTGATTTTATACCGGATATGAATGAAATTCATCAGATCATCAAAACAGTTGTTCCTGAATTTGAGAAATTAGGTATAACTCTTGCCATCGAAAATCATGAAAGACTTTTTGCCCGCGAATTGGTTGAAATAGTTGAAAAATCAGGCAGTAGTCGGGTAGGCATCTGTTTGGATACAATCAATTCAATTCAGCTGGGTGAAGGCATTGAAACTTTAATCAGACTTTTAGCTCCGAAAACAGTAAATCTGCATGTTAAGGAATATTTCATCAGGCCATTTACACACAAAATGGGCTTTGTAATTGAAGGAGCACAGCTTGGAAAAGGAATGCTGCCGCTTTCAGAGCTGATATCCAGAGTTTCTCCACGGTGCCAGTCTGCAATACTTGAACAGTGGACTACCCCTGAGAAAACCTTATTGGAAACGATCCAAAAGGAAAAAAAATGGGCTGAAGAAAGTTTTACTTATTTGAAATCATTATTAAAGGACTAGCCTCTTCCATTGAATATCTGCACTAAATTAAAGTAAATCGCTTGCAAGTTCTGCCAGATAACTTCTTTCGCCTTTAATCAGGTTTACATGAGCAAAAATTTCATGATTTTTCATCTTTTCAGTCATATAAGCCAACCCATTCGATTTCATATCCAGATACGGTGAATCAATTTGCTGCAGGTCACCTGTAAAAATCAGCTTACTGCCCTCCCCTGCCCTGGTAATTATGGTTTTAATTTCATGTGGAGTCAGATTTTGAGCTTCATCGATAATAAAATACGAATTAGACAAACTCCTTCCGCGAATGTAAGCCAGAGGCGTAATAATCAGTTGCTCGTCTTTCAGAAGCTCTTCAATTTTTTGATATTCAGCACTTCTTGAATTGTAATTATGCTTGATGACCGAAAGATTATCGAAAAGCGGCTGCATGTATGGACTGATTTTTTCCTGAGCGTCGCCAGGCAGATACCCCAAATCACGATTACTTAATGCTACAATCGGACGCGCCAATAATATCTGACCAAAACTTTTATGTTGCTCAAGTGCAGCTGCCAAAGCCAGAAGTGTTTTTCCCGTACCGGCTTTTCCGGTTAGCGCAACCAATTTAATTTCAGGATTAAAAAGTGCGTCTAAACTGAAGGTCTGCTCAGCATTCCGGGGTTTGATTCCATAAGCGGTTTTCTTCTCAACCCGAACCATCTTTTTTAAACCTCCGTCATATCGGCCCAGTACACTTGCTTTTGAAGATTTGATAATGAAATATTCATTAATGTCAGGCGTCTGTTCCAATCCCATGACATCAACCGGAAGCGAATTTTCGTTGTATAGTTTTTCAATCAAAACATCGTCAAAATTTGCCAATTCTGTAACACCCTTATTTAAAAACTGGATGTCTTTAACCTTATCGTTATAATAATCCTCAGCCTGAATTTTCAATGATTTTGCCTTCATCCGCAGATTTATATCCTTTGAAATCAGGATAGTCGGACGATCAGGATACTTCTGTCCAATGTGCATCGCAATAGCCAGAATCCGGTGATCAGGAATATCTTCGCGGAACGATTGTTTCATTTCTTCCGGAACAGGTTTGCCCGTTTCAATAATCAGTTTCCCTTTATCAGGTCCCAATTTAATTCCACCATTAAAAAGCTTATCACCAACAATTTCATCCAACTCGCGCACAAATTCACGTGCCTGAAAATTGATTGGATCATTTCCTCGCTTAAACTTGTCAAGTTCTTCAAGAACTGTAATCGGAATGACAATGTCATTATCCTGAAACTGGTAAATACTGGTATGGTCGTGAAGTATAACATTGGTATCCAATACGAAAATTTTGGTTATTTTTTTCTTTGCCATCTCCGTCATCTTTAAGGTTTCCCTAAATTTAGACAAATTAGAATGCATTTATATGGAATAAGCAGATAAATTCTCAATTTTACCATTCTATTTTTTAACCATTGTTCATAAGTTTTTTCCGATGCATACTTATCAGGAAGTTCTTGATTTCTTATTTAGCCAGCTGCCTATGTTTCAACGTACTGGGCCGGCAGCCTACAAAGACAATCTGGATAATACCTTTCGGCTTGACGAGATGTTTGGCAATCCGCATCAATCATTTAAAACCATCCATGTTGCCGGAACCAATGGAAAAGGTTCGGTATCGCATATGCTTGCCTCGGTTTTACAGGAAGCTGGCTATAAAACCGGACTTTATACTTCACCACATTTGAAAGATTTCAGGGAAAGAATTAAAGTGAACGGGGAGATGATTTCAGAAGAGGCAGTGATAAATTTCACCAACTTATATCTCGAAAAAAACAAAGCCGAAGCAATTGACCCTTCTTTTTTTGAGTTGACAGTTTCTATGGCTTTTGACTACTTTAGGAGCATGCAGGTTGATATCGCCGTTGTAGAAGTTGGTTTGGGTGGAAGGCTCGATTCTACCAACATCATTACTCCTGAAGTTTCAGTAATTACCAATATTAGTTTCGATCATATGGCATTGTTGGGCAATACCTTGCCGAAGATTGCAGCAGAGAAGGCTGGAATTATTAAAACCGGGATACCTGTTGTAATTGGGGAATCATCACCCGAAACCGATGTTGTTTTTAAAGATGCCGCAGAAAAAATGAAAACCACAATTGTATTTGCAGATCAGTCTTATTGCGCTGATTATTCAATGCTGACTCTTGATGCAAAGCAAAGCCTAAATATCAGGAAGAATGAAATATTGGTTTATCCCGATTTGCAAATTGATTTACTGGGTATTTACCAGCGAAAAAATGTTCCTACTGTTTTAAATGCCATCGATATATTAAACGGTAAAGGATGGAATCTATCAGATAATGACATCAGGAATGGTCTAAAAAATACAATTCGAAATACAGCATTGATGGGTCGATGGCAAATTATAGGAAACAATCCCTTACTTATTTGCGATACAGGGCACAATCCGGCAGGAATAAAAATGGTGATGGCACAGATCAATCAAACAGCATACAAAGATCTGCATATGATAATCGGGATGGTAAATGACAAAGATCAGGATGAAGTATTATCACTTCTTCCGGTAAATGCACATTATTATTTCACTAAGGCCTCCATACCAAGAGCAGCAGATCCTGAGCAGTTGGCTATTCGGGCTACACAATACGGATTAAAAGGAAATTGCTACCATACTGTTCGTGAGGCAGTTTCTTCAGCTATAACTAATGCCGATGAAAACGACCTTATTTTTGTTGGAGGGAGCACATTTATAGTTGCGGAGATTTTATAATATTTTTTAAATATTTGTTTGCAGGTTTCGAAAAGGAGTATATCTTTGCAACGCTTAAAAAATAAAGCGCGTTCAAAAAAACAAAAGGGCGATTAGCTCAGCTGGTTCAGAGCATCTGGTTTACACCCAGAGGGTCGGCGGTTCGAATCCGTCATCGCCCACGAAAGAGGATAACGAAAGTTGTCCTCTTTTTTGTTTTATGGCCAAAGTTTAAGCTCATATTTCAGTTAATACAATACATCTTCCTTTCATTTCGTTTAAATTTGTATTTTTGGTTGTGGTTTTCAATGTATGTTACTGCAACAATGCATTATAAAAACGGATTTTCGGGACTGAAAAACAATCAGTCAAATAATCAAACCTATCTTATTTATCAAAATAAATGTCAAAGAGATTTATAATTCAAACAAATCACTACAGCAAAAAAGTAGTCAATTCTATTTTGCATCTTCATCAATATGCTATATACACAAATCAAATCCTTTGTGCAAATTCAATTAAACTGATCAATTTCCAATAATGTCTAAAAAAGTATTTGTTTCAGGTGTTTATGATATGCTCCATTCCGGTCATGTAGCTTTTTTTCAGGAGGCCTCCTTACATGGCGACCTTTATGTTGGTCTTGGCTCCGACACCACAGTGTATAACCTTAAAGGCCGAAAGACCATTTACACCAATGCTGAAAGGCTATATTTGGTTAAATCTCTTCGTTACGTCAAAGATGCCTGGATTAATTCCGGTTCAGGATTAATCGATTTTGAGACGGAAATTAAAGCACTGAAACCAGATATTTTTTTCGTAAATGAAGATGGCTATACACACGATAAACAAATTCTCTGTTCAGAATTAGGCATTGAAATGATTGTTTCGAAGCGCATTCCTAAACATGGATTACCAATTCGTTCAACGACTGCTTTACGCAGCGAATGCCGAATTCCTTTTCGACTTGACCTGGCAGGAGGCTGGCTTGACCAACCATTTGTTTCGATTTTCTGTCCTGGCCCTGTGATAACAATTTCAATTGAACCTGATTATGATTTTAATGATAGGAGCGGAATGTCGAGCAGTACGCGTAAAAAAGCTATACAACTGTGGCAAACTGATAT